>Ga0081455_10000571_pt1 | contig 47974 bp, 47 predicted proteins | sample TabmetS3T2R1_FD_70207 | JGI IMG/M metagenome (GOLD analysis project Ga0081455, IMG submission 70207) | Tabebuia heterophylla rhizosphere microbial communities from the University of Puerto Rico - S3T2R1 | ecosystem: Host-associated > Plants > Roots > Rhizosphere ...
AACAAGAGTAACTGCAAAGCCAATCAGGATTGACGATATCAAACTAAAGGGATTTGCTCCCTCGGTAAGAATCGAAGTGAACTGTAGGACTGGTATGTATAGCAACGCCAGTACTACCAACCGGAGAATATCTGACATTGTCTTTATGCTACCTTTGAACCAATTGCTGAGCAGCGAGCCAACAAAAATCGTAGCAATGCCTATCCACAGAAGCGTAATTGTGCCTTGAATAAAAGACCCAACTATCATCCTGTTCGTAATTATTGCGGTTACGCCGGAATTAGGTTCGATGAGATTAGCGGGAATATTTGAGAATCCATTGACTATTGCTACCAGAATTATGAGTATCCCTGAGAATACCGAAAATATTCGAATGAAACCCGAAGGTGTAGGCCTACCTAACGATCCGATTGCCTTATCTAAATCAAAAGCTCGCATAATGAATGCAATACCAAGAATGCTCAAAGCAAGAGCAACCGCTTCTTTGGTCAGCCCGAAAACAGTCGCAATCCCTGTTGCAACCAACAATGCTCCGGGAACACCCAAAAAGAATTTGGAATATCTTGGATCATATACTAGCATTTTTACATATCTGCCTAGAACTGCATATGAATACTCCACACTCCGGCTATGCTTTATTATTATCCGTTGCAGTGAAATAATGGGTACAAGTGTTTGCAAAACCGGGACTACGACTTCGTCATCTTCTCCGTCAGATACCAAAACGACCGCGTCTGCCTGGTATGAGTTAATAATTAGCTGAACTTCTGAATAGATTTTTTCATCGGCCTCTATTCCTCTTTCATATCTTCCAGCTACCAATGCGACCTCTGCATTATGCCCTTTGGAAATCAACTCTTCATATGTTTTTACTGCTCCAAATATTGCATTCGCATCAGGATCTTCAGGGTCTTCGATCGCCAAGCGTATCCCTGCATTTATGCACGAACTTCGTCCAACAATAGGTGTCTGCAGTCCCCCCTTAGAGCCTATGTCGTCATCTCTATCAACACAAAGGACAAGAATCTTGTTATGTGATGCAGGTTTCTTTATGATTTCCTCTGAAGATGAAAGCAGACTCTTTCGATATCCTTTACTCTTACCAATTACATCTGGCATTTAGGGGGCACGTCCAAGTTACAAGAATGTTGAACCTCCTAATTAATCTGATCAAAAAGAGATCCGAGAGAATAGCATCTAAACTTGACAAGGAAAAATCGAAGACATTATGCATCTGGTTCATGTTCAGGCCGCTTTATGCATAAATGTAATCGTTAATATATTAACATGAGACTTTTAGACTTGAAGTCTTTGCGCGGAGAAACTGAAATTTATGCCGCCAGAACGACAAAATATAGTGACTCTTTAATGATAAGCGTCTGCGATTCAGATCTAGTCGGCAAGACACTACGGCAGGGAGAAGTAGTCATTTCTCTGTCGAGTCAGTATTTTCAAGAAGAAGTAATTGAAAAGGAGCAAGCCGCCGACCTTCTCAACAAATGCTCGATTGCCAATCTTGTCGGCGAGAAGATTGTTGCGATGGCGATTTCAATGGGACTAGCAAAAGAGGCTAGCGTTAAGTGGATCTGTGGCATCCCTTTCCTAATGATTTTCAAATTCTACCATAGGTAAAGTTCTTGTTTCTCACTTTTTTTGATTTTCTCAATATTCAAAGCTGTTACTTTAATATAGCTAATTTACTTCGAAAAAACAGGGAAATGCCAGGATTGAGAGTGGAAGATGACTTGGGAGCGTCTAAAGATGGGCCAGAAGTCTCCCACCAGTTACTCAGGGTTCCCGGAGAAAGAATAGGGGTCCTAATTGGAAGGAAAGGTGTAGTAGTAGAGAGAATAAAGAAGGAATGTAAGGTAAATGTTGAAATTGAGAGTGAGACCGGGAATGTGATTGTTGAATACGACTCCAGATCATTACTCGAAGGGAATCCATTCAAAGCGCTAGAGATAATTTCTGCAATCGCCCGTGGCTTTTCACCGGAGAAGGCATTCAAATTGCTCCATGAGGATGTTGTTTTTCAATTGCTTGATATGAGGGACTATGTAGGGAACTCGCAGAGCTCGATGAACAGATTAAAGGGCAGAATCATAGGTGAACGTGGAAAGTCACGACGCACCATTGAAGAGCTGAGCGGCGCCGATGTTTCAGTCTATGGACACACAGTTGGTTTTATTGGAATTTTTGAGGCCATCAAGGTGGCAGTTGAGGCGATAATTCTGTTGTCGAAAGGAAGTTCTCACAAGAGTGTTTATGCGATGTTGCAGAATTACAGACGAAAGCTAAAACAGGAAAAAATGTCCCTTTGGGAGGAATAGTTTACTAAATTGGAGTTGGTTTAGGTGTTCACTAGCATGAACGAAGTGCTTATTCCATTCCGGGTGTTGTATATTGGATCGTTCTGTATCTAATCAGATCTATCTATGCTTTGTGCCCATCGCTTAAACATGTTATTTGAAATACGGAATTGATCTAGGACCTTTCCTACGATGTGATTTACTAGATCGTCAACCGATTCAGGTTTATGGTAAAAACCGGGCATGGCTGGAAGCAATACGGCACCAGCCTTATTCAATCGAAGCATATTGAGAAGATGAATTCTAGAGAGTGGCGTTTCGCGCGGAACTATTACTAATCTTCGTGTCTCTTTCAAACATACGTCTGCGGCACGTGAAATTAGATTATCATCATAACCATTCGCTATGCTTGACAATGTTTTCATGCTACATGGGATAATTACCATGCCATCAGAGATAAACGACCCACTGGATATCTCTGATGCCATGTTATGGGGGTCGTAGTTTACAGATGCAAGCGACTTAACGTATTTAATTGTAAAATTTGTTTCAATCCTAATGGTTTTTTCACCCCACTCACTTATAATCAAATGGCTCTCAATATTCAACTTAAAAAGTGCTTCTAGAAATTTAATCCCATAGATAACACCGGAGCCTCCGGTGAGGCCTACTATGAGTTTCATAATCTACCTTAGTAAAAGCCAATTCCTATTTATTCCTGATGACCTAGCCGTAACAAAAACAAATTAATGAACTATCAATTGAGATTTCTACGGATGCACTTAACAGTATTTGGAAGTCTTGCATTGGACACTACTAGAACTCCATTTAGAACGGAAATAGAAATAATGGGAGGCGCGGCTACTTATGCATCGCTTGCCTCAAGCAACTTTGTCAAAACGGAAATCATGGGGGTAATCGGATCTGACTTCCCAGAAAAATACCTAGAGATCTTGCGGTCAAAGGTTGGAACAACTGGACTGGAGATAAAGTCTGGCAAAAGGACATTTAGATATGATTCCTCATTTAACTATGATCTTTCTCACAGGACTACTAACAAGACAGACCTAAACGTAATCGCAGAATATGAACCGTCGGTACCAGATCAACTTAAGAATTCACAGTATGTTTATCTGGCAAACAACGATCCCATTCAGAATATCAAAATGCTCAAACAATTCATCGACCCAAAGTTGGTAGTCTGCGATACCATAGAATTTTGGATTCAAACAATGCCCGACGCAGTAAAGAAAATGTTCGGATTGGTACACGGTGTTATTATTAACGATCAAGAAGCAAGAATGCTCTGCGGCATGTCAAACCTGATCAAATGTGCCAAAGAGATGTTATCGTGGGGCCCAGAATTTGTTGTTGTTAAAAAGGGAGAACACGGCTCGGTCTTAGTGCGACCTGATATGATATTTGTTGCTCCTGCTTATCCTCTAGAAGAGATTGTCGATCCCACTGGAGCAGGTGACTCCTTTGCGGGAGGATTTATGGGGTACTTAGCCTCAGTTGAAAATAATGATGTCAAAGAATTTAGATCTGCAGTGGTATACGGTAACGTCATGGGGTCATTTGCAGTAGAAGATTTTGGCCTAACCAGACTTCTACGTATCGGCAACGAAGAAATTACCAAGAGATTCAATCTATATCGAACATTAACACAGCTTTAGATCTCGATTTTTTAAGATAGCTTCTTAAAAAGCTGAAATTGATCATGTCCCAATGACGATCGAATCACTTAGTCATATGCCTCCTTGTTTAGGACGTACTTTCTACGAGAGGGATACTGCAGAAGTAGCAAGATCCCTTTTGGGAAAGATCTTTGTGCGAAAGCTAGCAGTACCTGGTGGAATCTTAAAGCTAGCAGGTTACATCATAGAAACGGAAGCATATGGTTACCTCGATGATCCTGCTAGTCATGCGTTCAATGGTCTCAGGCCAAGGAACTCTATCATGTTCGGAAACGTAGGCCGTTTATATGTATATTTTATTTATGGCAAGCACTATTGTGCTAACGTCACAGCGAGAAATAGAGATAGCGAGGCTGGTGCTGTGTTATTAAGATCCATTCTACCCTTAGCGGGACAGGGAATGATGACCAAGATAAGAAAGCATTCTAAAAATTTGACATTCGGCCCTGGTTGTATTACACAAGCAATGTCAATCACGCCGGCTCACAATGGCCTGGACGTTACTCAGGAGGCATCTCTTATCACTATACATCAAGGGCAAGAGATCGTCGACTTTATGACAAGCAAGAGGATAGGGATATCAAGAGCTGTAGATAGACCTTGGCGATACACCGCTACCAAGTTTAACTCTGACTTGAAGATTGAATCTATTCCAAGGTGAAATTGCACAATCTAGCTATGTAGAGGATTAAAAATCAAGATAAGTTGTTCAAATCGCCTTGCTAAGTAAGCAACACTTTTTCCCCGGATTCATTATGTTCTTCTTGTCAAAAATCTTTTTTACCTGAACAAAAAGCCAGTATGTATCGACACCGAACATTTCTCCAATATAGCGAGAACGCGCCAACCCGTCCCCATGTTCCGCACTTATGCTTCCGTTGAGCTCCTTCACTTTCAAGAAAACTTCACCAGCAAGACGTTCTAAGACTCGTTTACCCTGAAGAGACTCGACATTAATTAGAGGCCTAGTGTGAATATTCCCATTACCGATATGACCATACATCACATAGTCCAACTTATATTTATCATAAATTCCCTGAATGAATGGAATGTATCCTTCTAGCAATGACGGTCTAACTACCGTATCTTCAATAATTCCTATGGCTTTCTTATTGCCGTCACTGATTCGCAATATGTGATTTAATGAGTTTCTTCTTTCTTTCCACGCAGCGTTACAGCTAGTCGTATCAGACAAGACCTCTATCGAAATGCATCTCTGCTTGATTGCAGATCTACATCTGTCTACTTGTTGCTCTAGTCTTGCCATCGACTTTCCACAGAACTCCACATAAATTGTAGGAAGATCCGTCAATCCTTTCTCTATATCCTGTCTCATGTCTGAGCTAAGGCGTCCGAAACTTAGAAGCTCGACTGCCGAAGGTCTAAGCGAAAGTATTCTCATGACAGATTGCAGCAAACCTACCAAATTCATAAACACACACACTAACAGAGTCACGAACTGTGGAATGTCTACCGTTCTCAGCTTGGCTTTGGTTATGATTCCAAGCGTACCTTCTGCCGCTGCAAAAACCCTCTGGGGAAAATATGATCCGTTTCGAATCAAAGCATCCAACCTGAATCCAGAGGAATTTTTTGAAGTATCTGGGTATGAAGCGGCTATCAGGCCTAGCTTTGTCAAGACTAATGGTAGTAGCGACGTACAGCGTTGATCAAGTTCTATCGAAGAGCCAACTGTACTATTGGATCCATCAGAATATACAACATCCAATTCCTCAACGAAATCAATAGTACTACCATATTGTAATGTGTGAGCTCCACTTGAATTGTTGGCGATCATACCCCCGATTGTGCAAAAATTGCTGCTCGAAGGGTCGGGCGGGAGGAACTTTCCCTTTTTCTCGAGTTCTTTGTCCAGCACGGCCTTTACGACACCGGGTTCAACTACCACATGATTTTCTCCAGTTTCGATAATCCTGTTCAAATGTTTGCTAGTGTCAACTACTATCCCTTTAGTTAGAGCTTGTCCAAGTAGACCCGTCCCACCTCCTCTTGGAGTTACTGGAGTTTCTTTGCCAAATGCATATTGACAAATATTGATTACGTCAGTCACGTCTTCCGGGACAAAAACCATTGATGGATAGATCTGAAATTTGCTAGCATCAACCGAGTTTATTAGTCGTGTCCATCGATCCGTGTATGTCTTCTCTGCCAATTTCCGCAGAAGGATATCATCCACCATCTAGGTAAAATATGCCTTATCAGCGATATAAGTGGCATGTACTTCGAAGTATAAGTTACATGTGATTGCCCATCAATTGTGTTTGTCTATTTACTTTAAGATATCCTAGACCTTACAACTGGGAATCGATAATCCAGTTTGGTCAATGATACTGACTGTAGCAGAGGCGAGTTTACGAATAATGCACACATTTCTCTCTTAATCATGTTCGGCGTCACGCCATTATCATAAAACAAACGAATCAATATTGCCTCATCGTATCTATTTTGCTCACTATGGCCTGGACTGACTCTATTGGTAGTTACTTTAACTAAATGAAGAGTAAACCTGAGCTACCAACTTTCGGGAGGTAAGGGCGGAACAATGTCTATATCTAGAGTTATGTCATGATTCCTTTGTGAATAAGGGAAAATTATTTTTTATCTATGTTGCTAAGGAGTCGGAATGGAGGGACAGAGAAGGTCAGGATTGGACTTACGTTCTCTCTATGGTGCGCTTCTTCAATTGGTGGATGAAAAGAAATTTCAATATTAGTTTCACACTAGATGCTGATATATTGCCTGTGATTCCCGGCCATTTATTCGATCGAATGTCAATTGGCTACCTAACAAGGGATCACAAAGAACGAGGCTCATCGACATACCATTTCTATTTAGCTTATTTCAAACCCATATGGACTGATTGTAAGGTTGAGGGATACTCGGCAGAAAATTTTTCGATGATATATTGGAAGAGGCCGGAAGATAACGTAATTGGATATGATAGATCCAAATTCTTTGCAGAAAATAACTGTTCAAAAATATCTCACCTACTTACTCATGAGTGTTTGAGACTTATAGGAAGACGGAGAAAAGAATATTTTTCATTGGTTCATGACCTATGGGAAAGCCACGTGAAGGGCTCAATTCCCTTTTTGTACCATAATGATAAGTTTGCAGAAGTTTCAAACGACTCAACTTACTATTTCAAGGTGATGGATGTCAAGCGGCTACGTCATCTATGATTCACACGTACAACTACATTAAGTGAGTACGAGATTGGATCGGTTTGATGACGTCCTGATCAAGTGTGGAGCAATCTCCTCTCTGATCGGAGTTGCCATCCTGGTGACATTGATCATTGTCCTTTTGGCATTCCCAGTCTCAAAATACTGTGAAAATGAAACTGACAAGTGTGAATTCATTTCTGATTCTCCTAAATCCCTTAGAGGTATTGTCCAGCCTATTACATTAATTACCTCTTTGTCAGGAATAGCAGCAGGCATTTTATTGCTAAGGTTAGGAATGTGGCGCAGAACGAGAAAAAATCACTTGAGTTGACTCAGTCACGGTATGACAGTCATTTACTTACAGGATCGGATCGGACCTTGTGACAGCCATAACTCTAAGGGCATTTGAGTCTCAGGATGATCGCCAACTGTGTGAGTCCATAATTCAATATAAAGGGATGGGGCCGAAGGGATATGTTCTACCTGCACCATCAAGTGTCAGTAATTGAACCCTTGATCCACGGGTTTCTGCCCAATTACGTTGGTTGGGAGTTAAGATCTGGAGCCCGTTGCGATCCCTGGCTTCGCTACGACCCCACCCAGCAACGCCTGTAAATATTGAAGCGTAATATCTGCGTATCTCTGCTCTTAATAATTTTGATATAAACACAGATTAAGGAAAGAGATAAATAATTTCGGAGCATACCCAACGATATTGACCGGAGAGACGCAGCTGCGGGCAAGACGAACTAGAATAAAGATATTAAGAGCGATAGCAGAGAAGAGAGGAGCTGCAAGGTTCTCCGACATCAGAAATTCTACCGGACTTTCTACCGGCTCTATATACTATCATCTTGAAAGAATGGCTGATTTTGTCGGAAAAAATTCAAAGGAGTATACCCTTACTGCCCAAGGGTATCGGTTTCTTGAAGGAATCGATCATAGTTATGTTGAAACTCGACCGGCTCAGATGTCTGTCCCTCAAGATGCAGTGGAGGACCAGATGCAATCTAGAGAAAGCAAAGGGCGACAGTCATTGAAGGAGTATATGTGGATAATTCCTTATGCAGGTATCGTTGCTTCAATAGTAGCTGTATTGCAAGTTAATTCTGCCTTGGGCCTCCCTGGCTTGGATTTGGACAAGATGATCGCCAATGCAAGTTTAATATCGTCTTTGTCGATAACAGGTATTCTCGCTGCGGCATTCCTGATTATGTTCAGGAGGCGGATAATTCCTAGGGGAGTTAAGGGCGTCATAATATCTACAGCTACGGTAGCATCAGTGGTAGCCGTGAATTTAATAGTATTCTCAGGTCTTTACACACAGATAGGTGTGATTTCTAGTGTATCCTATGCCACCGAGCTAATCTCCAATGCAAGTTTAATATCGTCTTTATCAATAACGGGTATTCTCGTTACAGCATTCTTGGTTATTTTCAGGCGTCAGATAATACCAGGAGAGATAAAAGAGTTGACGTTTCCGGCACTAATCGTGATTTCGGTAGTCGTGGTCAATATTCTTGTTTTCTCGGGGCTCGGTGCTCAGGTAACAATGAATCAAGTAGTATATTAAATTAGGTTACATCGATACGATCTTGTCACTTTGTTGTTATACCTTAATAAAGGCAATTGCAACATACTGGGAACTGTAGTGGTTGCACGCAGTAATAATTGCGATATTACATTGAGATCAGTTTTAGGCCTGGATGCAAATGAAGCCCAACTTTACTTGTTAATTGTACATTCTGGGAAGATGACTGTGTCTAAAATCGCGGAGGCTTGTAATTGGAACGCAGAGAAGGCCCGACGCCATTCAACTATGCTGACGGAGAAAGGTATGTTTATTGAAATCGAGGACGATAAATTTGAGTCACTTCATCCTCGATTCGCACTTTCGAATAGGTACAGAAGGAGATGCAACGAGTTGGGCATAGAATATCGCAGGAGCGATAAGGTAGATGGCCTAGCAAGCTATCTAGAAAAATACTACGATTTGGCGAGATCCAAATAAATATACCAGTGATTAGATTTAAAGATTAGTTGATTGGCGTCGGATACGAATAATTCAAATTCTGTCACCGGAGTTGTTTATTTTGGAGTTATCAATATAAATGAAGGACATAGAAATATTGGATCTGTTGATGTCTGGCGAAGCGTAGTGACGAAAGAATATTTCTGTGAAGAAAAAAGAATCGGTGTTCTAGATATTGCAGATAAAATTGGGCTGCATAGAATTGACAAGAGTAAGAAATGGGCGGTGGCAATAAATAGGAAACGAAGAGGAACCAATAGATGGAAGTTGGTGGAGCTTGTTGCGGAGGGTCTTCAACGCTTCGTTGATTCAGATGATGAAACAATTGTTGAAGTCAAAAGTGAGAACTTTAGTATTGTTGATGCTGACTGGTGGAGCTTTCTAGTCGAGCCCAACATAAATCGGACAATAGACGTTACTGAGGTTCTTATCGAAAATGCAGCCAGATAAGATTTCAGAATTCTTTCACCCTTATACTGTGGTGATAACCTCTTCTAGAGGAGGCAATATTGCGAGCAAGTTGAGAGGATATATCTTGATAAATGATAAGAAATTACATTTTAATGCCTTAGCATTCGGGAGAATCGGTGGGCATAACATTAACCTAAATCTTTCAAAGAAGACCCTTGCAGAGGTGACAAGAATGGGTCTGGATGGCGAAAAACTTTCACTAGACCTTCAAAGAAAGCTTATTGAAGGTGATGTAATTCTGAAACCAAATCGACAGGGAGACATGAACAAAGTAACTGTCTAAACTAATGCATCTTTGAGTGAGATTTTACAGCTGCATGCCTTTCTGCTTCTAGGAATCTCTAAGATTAGTTCCTTTATCAGGGTCCGAATCTTTTCAATATTTTCTTGCAACTGGGCTAAAATACCTTGAGAACTAACAGGGCGTTGAGCCCAGACATCGAAGTCAGTAATAGTTGCCAGAGATACATAGCAAATTTCTGCCTCTCTTGCCAATACACATTCAGGAACTAGGGTCATCCCGATTATTTGGGCGCCTATCACTTCACGGTAATATTTGGATTCTGCCCTTGTAGAGAATCTCGGACCTTCGATGCATAAATAGGTGGCGTGGTCATGACAAGGGAATGAATGTTCTCTAGCTAGTTTGGCAGTTATATCTCTGAGCTCTGGACAGAATGGATCGGCCACTGAAATATGGCAAACCCTTCCTCCTGAGTAGAAGGTTTGATCTCTTTTTTTAGTAAAGTCTATAAATTGGTCGGGGATTATGATGTCCCCTGGGACGAGAGACCTATCAAGGCTTCCGACTGCGGAAGGAGAAATTATTCTGGTTACCCCAATCTCTTTTAAAGCCCAAATATTTGCTCTATAATTGATGCCATGAGGAGGTATCGTGTGATTTCTACCGTGTCGAGGCAAAAATGCTACCTTTATGCCTTCCAATTCACCAATGGTGATGAGGTCAGAAGGATGCCCAAATGGTGTGCTCATCTTAGCTTCAACTAGATTCGTGAGTAGAGTGGAATCATACATTCCTGTTCCCCCAATAATTGCGATATCGGCAGAATGCTTGGTCATTATCTCGAACTAGTACACTAATAATGACTGAATATTATATCCCATATCTCGTAAAGATTCTCCACCCCTCAGGTCATTTAATTCAATCAGAAACGCGAATCCAGAAATTTTGGCACCTTCGTCTCGCAGTAGCCTCGCAGCTGCTAAGGCCGTGCCACCAGTTGCTATCAAGTCATCAGCAACAATAACATTCTGTCCTGGTGCGAGATTGCCTTTTTGGATTTCCATTTCCGCTGTGCCATATTCAATCTGATATGATTGTCGACTAGTCTTGCCCGGCAATTTTCCAGCTTTTCTTATCATGATTACACCTAAACCAAATCTAATTGCAATACAGGTCGCAATGATAAAGCCTCTAGATTCAATTCCTGCAATCATCGTGGGCTTTTCTGCACTAAACCTACGATAAAATTCTTCTGAGACATACCTCAACGCGTTTCCATCACTGATTAAAGGATTAATATCCCTGAATAATACTCCTTGTTTTGGGAAATCGGGGAAATCCTTTATTAGCTTTTTTAGATCAAGTGGTGTTACAGTCAATAAATCCCTACCGAAATCCCGTGGATAAAAAACCTTTCTAAACTGGACGTGAAAAAATAAAAAGACCACTACGCGTAACTATCGGTTCAGTCATCATTTTACTAATTCGAATCGTTCATAATCGAGGAATAAAGAGATTAATAATAGCAACCATATATGAATTCAAACGGATTTTTTACGCCTAACAAATTTTCCGGAAAAATTTGTATTCCGATTTGTCATGTCTATTTTGTTGCAATATTTGTTTTTAGAATCTGTAAGTCAAGAAGCTATATCTTCGACCTCTTTAAGGTTCGTTTATTTTGGCTCTTATCTTACCAAATAAGACAAACGATTTGTTCCCAATTAAGTGAAATATTTCTATCATAGTGATAGTACTTTTCAAAAAGTTGAAAAGAAGATATAAATAATATCAAAGATAATATTAGGTAAGAATGCCTATTCGTAGTGGGGCGGAGTATATACAGAGTCTTAGAGGTCGAGATCTAAAGGTATATTTGTTTGGAGAACTTGTAGGTGAACCCGTTGATCATCCTATGATACGACCTTCGATCAATGCTGTTGCTGAAACTTATGAATTGGCTGAGAAGGAGCCAGAACTCGCTTCAGTTCATTCTTCCTTGTCTAATACAAAAGTGAATAGATTTTTACACATAACTGAAAGTGCAGCGGATTTAGTTAACCAGAATCGCATGCAGCGGAAATTAGGACAATTGACAGCTACTTGTTTTCAGAGATGTGTCGGAATGGATGCCTTGAATTCATTGTATTCCACTACTTATGAAATCGACAAGAAGTACAATACCGAGTATCATACCCGACTCAAGGATTTTGTTAAATTAATTCAAACGGAAAATTTGGTTATTGGGGGAGCAATGACGGACGTAAAGGGTGATCGAAGTCTCTCTCCTAGCCAGCAAGACGATCCTGATATGTTCGTCCATATTTCAAAAAGAGACGAGAATGGTGTATACGTGACTGGAGCCAAAGCTCATCAGACCGGTTGCATTAATTCACATTGGATAATCGTAATGCCTACCATGAGATTGCGATCTGAAGATAGGGACTATGCGATAGTGGGCGCAGTACCTGTCGATGCTCCTGGGATAACATACATCTACGGTAGGCAGTCATGTGATACCCGAAGCATGGAAGGAGGGGAGATAGACCCAGGTAATGCACAGTTTTCTGGTCAGGAGGCCATGATAATTTTCAAAGACGTTTTCATACCAAAAGATCGGATTTTCATGGATGGTGAGGTTGAGTATGCTTCAATGCTTGTAGAGCGCTTTACGTGCTATCATAGACGGAGCTATGTTTGTAAAACGGGGTTAGGAGACGTCTTGATCGGAGCTGCTGCGGCAATCGCTGATTACAATGGAGTGGCAAACGCTTCTCACATCAAGGATAAGCTAGTAGAAATGACTCATTTGAATGAGACTATTTTTGCTGCGGGGATTGCGTCCTCATATCAGGCCCAACAGACCGCCTCTGGTAATTTTCAGAATGACGATATGCTTGCAAACGTCTGCAAGCACAATGTGACTAGATTTCCTTATGAGCTGAGCAGGATAGCCCAGGATGTGGCAGGAGGATTAATGGTGACCATGCCGTCGGAGAAGGACTTTAAGAGCCCAATAGTTGGGCCCTTACTTGAAAAATACTTAAAGGGAAGAAAAGGGGTCTCAACGGAAAATCGTGTTAGAATATTACGATTAATTGAAAACATGACACTTGGTAGAAACGCAGTGGGGTATCTTACTGAATCCATGCATGGGGCGGGTTCACCTCAGGCGCAGCGAATTCAGATTGCACGACAAATGCAATTGGGATACAAAAAGAAGTTGGCAAAGAAATTAGCAAATGTTCACGAAGGTGAAACAGAAGAGATAAGCCATGAACAGGCAGATTACTTTAATAAGATATTTGGAATGGATGATTCAAAACTCTCCATTTAGGAAATGAATCTAATTGCGTTCGTAATTTTGGACCATGCAGTACATTAAGGTTAATTGTTAGATAGCTATTGAATCTGTTATTAATTGCCTAGGGTCCAAATATAGTGTTACAAAATGCCCAAAACGGTTCGATCCAAATGCATACATCCAAGTTCAAAGGCCTACAAACAATATTATCAATACTTCTGACAAGATACGTATTAGGCTTTACTAACAAATACTTATTAAAGTAGCCACAGAATATCGCGATGATGAGTCATATTCATTAGTCAGTACAACGAAATGCATTAGTTTTTGCTAAAAGGGAATGTCACATTAACATTCGTAAATTTGCTTATAATAACTAATTTCTATTTAAATTCAACTATTGGACCAATACAACCGCACAGAAAGCGTGACCCCCATCTATCCATCCACGAATATTTCACCTTTAAAAGAAAGGCCCTTTTGAAAAACTACAGTTTCATCAAATCATATTTACTCGGATTCTGCCCTAGCAAGGGCACAATCCAAATCTCCTAGATAGTAAACAAAGCCGCGGAACAATAGAGATTTAGACCTCGAATCGAAGTTACAATGCTTGTTTCTTGAATAAAGTATCAGGATGCCTATATTGATATGGTAATAAAGACTACAAATGCCCTGTGACAGGAGCTATTCTTATATTTAAGCAGGTTAGATTATCAGTAGTTGGCAACACAAGCGTATTGTGTAAAATGTAAGGCAAAACGTGATATGGAAGATGAAAAGCAGATAACGATGAAAAATGGTCAAAGGGCTTTGTCGGGAATTTGCCCTGTTTGTGGTACAAAAATGTTCAAGATAGGCGGTGGTAGGGTAAAGACTGCAGCTGCCCCTAAGGCTAAGGCCGGCAAAAGAAAAACAGCAAAGAAAACTACCTCTAAAGCTAAGGTTAAGGGGAAAACGAAGTCAAAAACTAAAAAAAAGTGAATAAATGATCTGCACTTGATAAACAGAAGCAAGTGTTAGATAACAAATTTTTTCTTGTAATTTTAGTACTCGCTGCGTACAAGATCAATAAGACCAAATGCTATCTAATTGGTCTAAGAAGAAAGCAACCTCAAATGCCCGCATTAATTATGATTGGTAAATGTAGGATTGGCAAATGGCAAAAAAGATTTTCTTTTTTACCATCTCGTGATTGCTTTTCCACTTAATATCGCTTATGAAGAGTTCTTTCGACCGTTAGTAGTTGCTCCTCGTCTCCACATTCCCTTATGAGCTCGCGAAGAATCGCGCGAGCATTTCCATTCTGTATATTATTTCTTGCTAATTCTATCCCTTCACTTAGCTTATCTACTAAATTCCCAATTAGCAAGGCAGCAGCGGCGTTTAACACGACTACATCTTGTATTTGCTTTGGAGCATACCCATATATGGACTCCATGGTTAGCCTAACACAATCTCTTTTCGAGTTTATTGTGAGATCGTCCTTTTCTGAGAGAGTTAAATCATATTCCTGTGGACGAATTAGAAATGTGCTTAATTCGGCTTGATCAAAATAAATGACCTTACTATCACAAGTATTAGTCAATTCATCAAATCCATCTTGTGAATATGCCACCATGAATTTTTTAAGATTTGAGTTTTTCATCACATTCGCTATCTGTGTTAACAAAGATGGGTTGGACACGCCAATTAACTGAGCGCTCAAATTAATACAAGGATTGCAAAGTGGGCCAACAATGTTTAGAATGGTTCTTATTCCCACTGCCCTCCGCGCGATGGAGATATTTTTCATCAACGGATGAAAGTTAGGCGCGAACAGAAATGTAAGTCCCACCTTATCAAGCGAACGTAATAATCTCTCGTTAGGCAATTGGAGATCAAACCCTACGGCTTCAAGGAAATCTGCACTCCCGCATGGACCCGACATGGACCGGTTTCCATGCTTAGCAACTCGGCAACCTGAAGCCGCCGTTACAACAGCGGCAGCCGTACTTATGTTAAATGTTTTCAACGCTTCTCCACCTGTGCCACAAATATCAATTATGGGTCCCGATACAGGGCCAAACGCCTTTTCCTTTTCTCTAACGGCTTCATAGGTTCCCAATATCTCGTCATCGGATTCACCCTTCATGGCCAAAGCAGTAAGAAACGAACCAATAGCTATGTCAGATTCGGTACCACTGAATATGCGATTGAACGCAAACACCGTTTCCGCCCTGCTGAGATTAGCTTTTTGTGTGACTACTCTCTCGATTAGTACTTGCAGAGGAGATCTAGTAGAATTCATCTCTTCATCATTTTCAAAAAATTTAAGAGAATTTGAGGGCCCTGAGTTGTCATTACCGATTCCGGGTGAAATTGTACCCCTTCAACTAGATACTTCTTGTGCTTCACTGCCATTATCTCATGATCGTCATTGGAAACTGCAGTAACTCTTAGGCAATCTGGGATCCTAGTAGGGTCAGCGACTAGTGAGTGATATCGTGTCGCTACAAATGGGTTATCAAGATTGGTGAACAAATCACTAGAAGAGTACTTTATCTCGCTTACCTTTCCGTGTCTGATTTCCCTAGCATTTATAATTCTTCCACCAAATGTGCTGACAATGCCTTGATGTCCCAGACATATTCCTAAAATAGGAAACGAAGGACCGAGCTCACTGATAATACCACCGCATACTCCAAAGTCCCGTCTTTTTGTAGGAGTTCCTGGACCAGGAGAGATCACGATTCCATCCGGATTCATTCTCTTAATATCTCTAACAGATTTTTCATCATTTCTTATTACGGTCGGCCTATATCCAAGCTTGCCAATCAGTTGGGCTACGTTGAAAACAAAAGAGTCATAGTTGTCAATGATAATGACTTTCAAATTGAAATGTCACCTCCTTGTGAATCTGTGCAGTTCATTTGTAGCTGAAGCCGGACGCGAATCCATCACGTATGTATGTATCTATCCTTTTTCTTCAACCTATAAAAATCTAATTGATTTTTTAACAACCTTTCCCTTATTCAACTACAGTATATAAAAGCAAACCTTCTGCTTCATACTCTGTGGTGAAGCAGATGGTTAAGGTGTTCATTAATGGATACGGGAATATAGGGAGGAGACTCGCTTCTGCTCTAACAAAGGACAAAGAAATTAGTTTGATAGGAATCGCCAAATATACCATAGATGAGGAGAAATTAAAAAATCTCAAAAATAGGTTTGATGTCTACGTCCCTGAAAACCTGGTTCGTAAATACAAGAACTCGGTATCTGGCTCCATAAGGGAAGCTGTCTCTGAAAGTGATCTAGTGCTAGACGCCGGTAAGGAGGGCGACGGATACAGTAACAAGATTAAACTCTACAAACCTATGGGGAAACCCGCTATCTTCCAAGGAGGAGAAGAAAGACATGGTGATAAAGCGGTCGCAGAAATGATCCATAATTCCAGAGTAAATTATCATGACGCCTCAGGAAAACAATACATAATCCAAGGTAGCTGTAACGTATCTGGAATGGGCAAAATCATGCAGCCACTGATTGAAAAGTTTGGAGATGAAATCCAACGTTTTGATGTCACGTTGGTTAGAAGGTGGGCAGATCTAGAAGATTCCAAAGAAGTAAAGGATTCTATCCAATGGGATAAGAACCCTCATCATCAAGAGGATGTGAAGGATTTTATTCCTCATGCCAAGCTTTACGTGGAGGCTTTTAAAGTGCCCTCTAGAATGATGCACCTTCACCAGATGGTTGTCCGATTCCATTCAAAAACACCCTCCAAGGACCAAATTCTAGATGTGTTTACTAAGGAATTCGCTGTAGCCATTTTAAATTCTGCTAAGGGAACTGCAGATGTTAGGATGAAAGCAATCCAGCTCGGATTTGAACATGGTGACACGAATATGGTACACATTCACCAAGATATATTGCGCGTCCAAGACGAAACTCTTAAGATTGTATATTCAGACGATCAGACAGGTCTAGTTATCCCAGAGAATCATCTTCTTCTTCAGTCAATGATTATGCGAAGGCCTAGGTCAGAAGCAATAAGAAAAACCGACGGATTGTTTCGAATAAGCGAAAAGAAACGAATCTTGGAAAAGGAATTTGGCTAAACTTCTGAAAATAGCTTTTTTTATTGTTAGTTTCAATATCTCATATTATTCTGGACCTTATATCCCTAGTTTGAGAATATTGTTGAGCTTGGGTTGCCGAATTGTATCTTTGTGTGACCAAACAACATTTGAATAAGTGCAAAAAATCTCAGAATGTGAATGGTCAATTTTTGATCATTACCCGATAGTACTAACGAGTAATAATGTCCACATGATCAATTTTCGGTATTATTGTGTGCTCAGACTGAGTTACAACCTGGCCTTGAGTCTCTACCAAGATAGGGTATGTATGGACATTTTTCTTTGCGATAAGGATATTTATTGACCTTTGCACCTCAGAGGCTTCGTAACTATCCATTAGCCATCTAGCCGCGAATGGTAACGTCTTGTAAGTGTTCCATATTGCTTCCAAAATACTATCAGCTTTCTTGTCTTTAGAAGGTTTCCTAGATCTAATCGCAAAGATGTTCCTTGTTTTCCCCTCGAACACTACTCCGTGGCCGTTCTTTGTGGTCACAAAGGGTTCAATTGCATAAGCTTGGTTTTCTGATAACCCGAATGAGGGTCCTATGGTTCGTATATTTGGTATCGATTTCCCTGCGTGAATAGTATATTGTTCCAGGGAATGACCACTCAGGTTCTGGATGGGTTTGAAACCAAATTTTGAAATCGTACTTTCGATAACCTTTCCTATCTCGCTTACTCGGGCGTTAGCGGTGGCATATCTAACCGCTTCGGCCAATGCTGCCTCGGATGCTCTCACTAAAGCATCATACTTCGCATCGTAGCACACCGTTACAGCTGTATCAGCTATATATCCATCAATCTGTACGCCTATGTCAATCTTTAGTACGTCACCGTCCTTAACCTCTGTTTCATCATATGGCTCGGCAGTATAGTGTGCAGCTACGTCGTTTAGACTAACATTGACAGGAAAGGCCGGTAGCCCTCCAAGTAGCTTTATCTTATTTTCCAAGGTATTGCAGATGTCTAGAAGTCTTCTTCCGATATAATTGGTGTTTCTTGCGGTCTCCCTAACTTCCGACGCGATTTTACCTGCCTTCTGGTAACACTGCAGATAGTCCATGGCACTGGAGAACCTGTTTATCATGATATATATAGAGCTACTGTCTCAAAAAAAAGAAACTGAATTGACCGGGGTCGTTGTCTAGCTTGGTATGATGCCAGCCTTGGGCGCTGGAGGCCGCCGGTTCAAATCCGGCCGATCCCATGGTTATTGAATATCTAATGGCTACGACGGCTTCCTTTGAAATAGCCACAGCATGTTGCAGATATCCTAATAAGGTATAGCTGGTAAAGTGTGGCGTGAAATCGATTCTTATAGAGGAGTCAACATTTAAAAGATTATCTAGCATCCTTTCTGAAACTATGCATATGTCCAAGCGAGATCTTACGTATGACGATTTAGTCAATGAGCTCATAGATATTTACCAGGAACACAATTGGGGGGCCATTGGTGGCGCCGCAGGTGGAGGTTAGCTTTTTCCGTCCATTCGTGCTTCATGCGGCTCATGATATGAATGACCTAGAGAGAACTAATGTAAGATATACAATAGTGAAGAAAGGCAGCTAAGGCCAATATCGAGATTAGTTAACGTAACTGCTTTAATATGAAGAATAACAACTGGCATTTTGGCAATGGTCAAAAAGGAGTTTATTATGATAGTTAACGATACTCAGATTCCAGTTATGGGCCATACCCATAGAAATGTCGCTGTAAAGTATCTCATGAAAAGGAGAAGATCCCTTTTAATGACAAAAGATCCTACAAAGGTTGAAAATCTGTACTCGAGTCTTCCCACCCAAATAATGGTTAAGAGTAAAAGGGTTAGTCATGCGTATGACATTAACTGGGAAAGGGTGGGTACTGAGAATTTTGAGGGCTCCCGGTTCCCATTTACGATTTCTGAACAGGTTCCTGCTCTGCCCTAATTTTTTACGTGTGAGTTGGGTACGTTGAAAGCGCCAAAGAACAACAACTAATGGAGAACAGAATCATCTCAACGAGAATTCTCATTTTGTATGATCAAAGTTTCTTTCATCCCAATTAGCAAGCCAACAATCAAAAAAAGGGTCAGATTAGTACAATCATCTATTTCTCGTCTTACGCTATCCCTACCTGAACCTTTCGAAAGAAGAAATGAAGATCTTCAAGTCTATTTGGATAATTCGATTTATTCTACTCTTAGTAAGCTGATAATGACGTCTGCTAGCCGATGATCTTGGAAGAATGCAAACAGAGCATAAACAGTTTTGCTGAATGGAAAGGATCACCATAGGTTCTATAATAAACGCTTTCTTGATCAAGGGGAGGTCTACGATGAGTGCTTCTCAAAATATATAGGCAGGTATCATCTATATGCTAGTTAAGAGGGATTTGAGTTTATCTGGAGGCTACTGGTGAATGTCAACTGATTTTAAATCAATGGTTGAGATCCTGCTTGAAAAAAAACCTGAGATCAGCGCAGAAGAAATTAGAAATCTTGTAGACGAAAAAAAGCGGAAGATCGGGGCGGGTTACCTGACTGATCAGGGGGCTCTATTTCTCGTCGCCGCTGACTTGGGGATTTCACTTGAACGAAATCAGTCCAGCCTCCAGAAACTAAAGGATCTATATGTGGGAGCTAGAGATATCAACGTTGTTGGAAGAGTAATGTCCATCTATCCTACGCGCACTTTCTTAAGAAAAGATAACAGCGAGGAATTGCGAAACAGAACCCTTACAATTCTTGATAGTGATGCCTCTATAAGACTTAAACTTTGGGAGAAGAGAGTGGATTTTCCAGAGGAATCAGGTTTACGTCCAGGTGACCTCATCAAGCTGACCAAGGGTTACGTTAAATCAGGTCTAGACGGAAAGCCAGTACTTAATGTAGGAGACATGAGCACTTTAGAGGTAATTAAAGAAGATACTATGAATATACCACCTTTGGACCATTTTGCATGTGATATTTCGAAAATTTCTGGTCAGGCTGACAACGTCGTCGTCTTCGGAAAGATTTCATCTTCACCTAGAATAGTGGAATATAAGAACGTTAGAGGTCAGGATAGCAAGGCACTTCAATTGAATGTCTCAAACGACGAAGGCACGAAGACCATGCGAACAATTATCTGGAATATAGACGAATCAAGGCTTCCCAAGATTTTGGCAGTGGGCTCAAGTATAAACCTCGTCGGTGTAAGAATCAAGCAAGGAAATGCACAGTACGGAAATTCAGAATTTGAAATACACGGAGATGAGGGGACTTTCATGGATATATCCAATTCTAGAGGAGAACCTGATGTACTTGCCCTCAAATTGATTTCTGTCGGAAAAGACTTGGGAACTGGCTACTTGGAATGCCTTGCTTTCCATAAGGACGGGCAGATCACGGCGCTTAGAATTGATTCTAAATTATTGAAAGCATCACTCAGTCCAGGTACGATAATCCAATGCATACCAAGCATGATTCTTGGCAATCAAATTACTCTGTCTAGGGATGATTCCTATGTCAGCGAGATTGAAGATGATTCATCATTCCCGTCCCTTGAATCGCTCGAAACCAAAATTGAAGGGATTACAATTTCTGACCGTCCGTATCTTATTGAAGGAATCGTACTTCAGACGCCCTCAATTAGTACAGTTACTACAAGAAACGGCGAGAATATTTCTCTGGCCGAGACAATGTTAGGTGATGATACTGCCGAAATAAGTATTATAGGATGGAGAGAACTATCTAATCTTGTAACCGATCTCAAGGTTGGCGAGAGAATAAAAATCAGAGGAGTCATCACAAGTACCAACAGGGACGGCAAAGTGCAAATTTCATTGAAGCCGTATTCTAGCATTCACAGAATAGGGTAATCGTGACTATGTCCTCAATTACTACAATGCACTAGTCATTCCAAAAACCTCGAGTAAGTACGTACTGTCTCTCAGCTTCGTATATGCTTCTGTACAATGTTGTCTCATCGATATTATTGCGAAGAACTCTTGCAGCAGTGTCTGCCCCAATGCCATGACCTGATAATACCGTAATTGCCCTTTTCCCGAAATTATTTATCAGAGAAGCAATCTTCCATGCACGATCAAACCTTCGACTGTCATCAGCTGTGATTTTAGCTCCTTTAAGCTTTTTTACAATTATGTTAGGAAGGTCAAGATCCGAAACGTAAGTAGCGGTAATTAGGCGAGATCTGCATTTCTTACAGTGAATTTGATCAGGTACATCTTTAGTTTCGAATACTCTTTCCCACTCTCCACAGCGAATACAGATTAATCGATGCTTAGTCCTAAGGAGCCTATCTTTAACGAGCTCAATGATCCCGGTTTCTAAACTCAGGGGCGCAGCTGAAAATTTCTGATAGCGTTCCACAGTAGGCTTAGCTAGGTCGGTAAATTCTTCAACTTCGATCCATTGAAGCCTAATCAAGTCATTTGCATATTCTTGAAGAATCCTGTTCGTGGTAAGCACATCGAATTTTTCATGAACGAGTTCTCGAATTGCTTCAGTACTAACGGGGGTCTTCATATACCTATCATACAACAATCTGGCAATTTTTTTATCATATACTGACTCTTTTGATACAATACCGAATCTCCTTCCTACCGTCCATACCTTCCAGTTCATAACATATGTACCAGTAAATGACGCGATCAGTATAGGTTCGCAGTCGACGAGTTCCTTGAATATCCGCTCAATGTGAGCTTTACCTATTCTTGCCGAAGCAGATATGAGTAATATCCTGTAGGTGTCCGATCTGCTTTCAATTACATATCCAAGCTGAGAAGAAAGCAGTGTAGAGAGAACCGATGCAAAGGTGTTGTTCACCTTTGTTCCAAACGGCATATGCAAGATTAACGCATTATCCTTTCGACTACTTTCAACCACGATTAACTTCGCGCTAGGTAGCTCTTTTAGCAAGACCAAACTTTTTTTGACCGTTTCTCTACTTAAGAATACGTCAGAATTAGCATAGTTCCTTCGGCTTTCGGCGACCCTGACAGCTGTTAAATAATCTACTGGGATAGTTTCACCTGCCCAATATGGCACATTCATAGTGACCCCCCTCAGAGGCTCAACATTAACAATTAATCGCTTTTCATCAATTGAGATAATTTTCCACTGCAGCCCTTTTAAAACAAATACATTTCCTCTTTCCCCATAATCTCCAACAAATTGTTGGTCCAGCATGCCTATTTTTCTTCTACCAACAAAATCTATGACTTCGAATTTCTGAACGAAAGGAATCATTGAAAGGTTACTGAAATAATACTTGTATGATTTTAGTGTATATCTATATGAGTTTTCTGAGATGTCTATCCTTATTAACCCAATATCAGCTAGGATTTTGAGTGACATCATCAAATCAGATATCTGAAGGTTTCGAAATGGGTATGACTTTCTGATCAGTTGAAATGCTTCGCTTACGGTGATAGATGCTCTTGCTTGCAAAGAGATACCCACCAAATGGTGAGCCATTACGTCAAACGGCATTTGATGTATTTTTTGTTCTTCCATTTCCCCCTTCCTAGTTCGATACAATATGGCATGGGCCTCAAGTTCATCATCGTGGGAGCTAGTAACAATTAGTCCCTTTGCTGATCTACGGTTGTTATGTCTACTTCGACCAATTCTTTGAACAAGTTTAGAGATCTGTCTTGGCGAGCCATAATGGATAACCAAATCAACTGAACCAATATCCAATCCTAACTCTAAAGATGATGTGCAAACTACCAGTCCAGCAAATCCTTCACGCAATCTCTTCTCTGTTTCTTCCCGACTATTCTTTGAAAGGGAACCGTGGTGAACATCGACCCCGAATCTGGCACGCGATTTTAGGATAGTTCCTATATATTCTGCTTCATCTCTAGTATTAGTAAAGACCAAGATTGATTTTTTTTGATTTATCATAGGATCGACATATTTGAGAATCAGCTGACATACATCATTTATGGACCCGTTCACATATATGATGTCTATATCATACTCTCTCATAGACCCGTCTATCAGCACAGCGATGTTTCTGCCCGAACCAGCTACAAATCTCCCCGCTTCACGCGGATCTGCCACACTAGCAGAAAGTCCTATTCTAGATGGCCTATCCTTAGTAACTTTTTCCAAGCGTTCTAGACTCACAGATAGATGCGATCCCCTTTCGTTAGGGAGTAACTCGTGAACTTCATCGATAATTATCCATTGTACCGATGACAAATGACTGATGAGAATGCTATTAGTTAGAATGATACCTAGTGTCTCGGGAGTAGTTATTAGTATATCAGGGGGATTATTGGACATCTTTTTCTTTTTGGCAGCACTCGTATCTCCGTGTCTGATTTCTAGCCGCAAACCCTGATCGCTTGCGTACTTCTCAATTCTTCTAAAGACGTCATTGTTTAAAGACCGGAGTGGAGTAATATACAAAGCCTTAATCCCTCCCGACTTTTCGGAATTCAATTCCCTAATCATAGTTAATACAGGCAAGATCGCTGCCTCGGTTTTACCTGATCCGGTTGGCGCAATAAGTATCGAATCTATTCTTCTACAAATTACAGGAAGAGACTTGGTTTGAATAGTCGTAAGATTTGTGAAGCCTTGGTTCAGATAGAATTCTTTTGTCTTATTCTCTATTTCCAAACATTTACGACCCGACGTCAGAAGGCTTTCCTGAGTTTCTTGTTGAATGCTGTCGTGCGTCAGACTTTTCGTAGACTAGAACGCCAATTATACCCAGCACGAATAACCCAACTGCTATCCAGGCATAAGAGTCGAAATTTGATATCGCTTCTACAGTCATTCAATATCGAAATTTCAAAACTCCAATATAATCGTTGGTCAGGCTCGGGTAATATGAGTCATTTTTCTTCAAGTTCATTTTCTATATATAATGCAAAATCACGAGAGCTTATGATCCCAAGAGGCTTATTTGACTTATCACTATCCACAACCAAAAGATGTCTAACGTTATTCTGTTTCATTATATCTGCTGCTACTTCCACTGGAGAATAAGGATCAACTGTAACTATCGGAGTAGACATTATTTCTTGGACAAGGATACTGTTGCAAGGAACATTTTCAATACACGAGCTTCTCACTAGGTCTCTTTGCGTGACAACTCCTACCGGAGTCTCACTTGAATCCAACACAATCAATACAGAGGCATTATCCTGGTCCATTCTCAAAGCAGCCTCCTGTCCTGTATTAGATTGAAGAATATATGACAATTTAGCTGTCATGAATTTTCCTATAGAATTTTTCATGTCCTATATTCTGGTTTCCATCCTATAAACGATCTACCCTATCCCATTGTGCAGTTCAGCAGTATTACTGCTGTTCAAATCCAGATGGGGAGGGCAAACGATATAATACCTAAACCTAAACTTTATCATTAATAATGTCAACCTCAACTGAAACAAAGCAACCTAATATGAAGAAGCCAAAGGCAGTTGTGCTACTGTCGGGGGGACTAGATAGCAATCTCTCCACTAGACTGGTTCTGAATCAGAAAATTGAAGTGGAGGCAGTTGCAATAAAAACTCCATTTTGTGATTTTGATTGCGGAAAGGGTTGCGGCCACAGAGTAAAAGAGGTTGCGGAGTCGCTTGGGATTAGATTAAAGACGGTTTATTTTGGAGATGAGTATCTTGCTATGCTCAAGAATCCGAAGCACGGTTTTGGATCGGGTATGAATCCATGCATCGATTGTAGGGCAATGATGTACAAGGCTGCGAAGGAGCATATGGAGACTATTGGAGCTTCGTACTTGGTGACTGGGGAAGTATTGTCCCAAAGGCCCATGAGCCAACATCGCCACGCTCTCAGAACAATTGAGGAAGAATCCAATTTGGTGGGAAAAGTAATTAGACCTTTGTCGGCCGGAAGGCTCCCTCCGTCAGATGCGGAAACATCAGGTTTTATTGATAGAAGTAAGCTTCATTCTATCGTAGGTAGATCTAGAAAGGAACAGATAGCATTGGCGAAGGAATTTGGAATTCAAAATCCTCCGAATTCTGCTGGAGGCTGTCTCCTTACCGATCCGTGCTTCTCAAAACGGGTTAATGATCTTTTTGAGCATACTGATGGAGTTCCGACCCTTAACGACGTCGAACTTCTCAAAGTGGGAAGACATTTCAGGCTCTCCGATGAAGCAAAGCTTATCGTTGGCAGAAACCAGAACGAAAATGAAATGATGAAATATCTATGTCTCGACGATGATTTCTCTTTTGAGGTTATTGAGTTTACTGGACCACTGGGAATTTTGAGATTCAAAAAAGATACTGTTCTTAGGAACGATCTAATACCGGTTGCGGGAGGAATAGTGGGTCGGTATAGCGATGCTCCAAGGGGTCAAAATGTTAAGCTGATAGTTCTTCACCAGCAAAAAGAATCCAGGATAGAATGTCAATTGTTGGATAATTCAGTAGTAGGAAAATTGAGGATATGATTTAACTCACCTTAGGGGTCAATATCTTTTGACCAGAATGACTATTTGATTATTTCTGAAATTCATTAAATGGATTAGAGATAATTTAATGCAATCGCATGAACCACAAGTTTATTTGAAAGCAGTAACTCTCCGCGATCCTGTTGAAGTTCAATTGATTAAAGAAGACCTGAAGAAACAGATGATAGTGATCATTAGGGTCACTCCACTTGCTCAAAAAAGCGTTGATGAATTAAGAAGTGTAATCGACGAATTATACAAATTTGTTCAATCCTCAGGCGGAGATATAGCAAGATTGGGAGAAGAACGGGTCGTTATCACTCCATCTATGGTAAAAATTTGGAGGGGTTCATACGACATTACTTAGTGGCTTCTAATCGAGAATAAAAAAACTATTCGTATTACAAATCGAATTGTATTCTGATAGGCAAGTGATGCGCTATATCTTAGGCAATTGACAATTTCATGCTAGCTTCACTGCTTCTTCAACAAGCGGATGCTGTGTATGTAACCTGAGAATCCGATTAATCGATCCAGCTAAGTTCTGAGCTTTGTTCTTATCTCCATGATTTACAATCACCTTCCGCAGCTTTTGCTTCATTCTCTTTACATATGCCAGGATCTGCCCATAATCTGAATGATTTGTGAAATCGGTAAAGTCGTCGACTCTACATTCGACATTAAGTCTCTTACCGTCGATCATTAAATCCCTCCTACCTTCTATCAGACTACGTGCTGGAGTGTTTGGTAAGGACTGGGATGTAAAGACCACAGCGCTCCTAGGATCACCGCATATCTGATCAAGATAACCGACAGACGGGCCGTGGGTTAACATTGATGAAGGGGAGACTATCAGATGTGAGCCTTTCCTAAGCTTCTTAGATTCAACAATTTGAGATTTTGGCGGTGTAAACATATTTATCGAAAAACCATCAATTTCGTGCTTAATTTCCTTTGATAGGTATTCCATGCAGATCTCGTAAATTGAACTGGCCTGATCTACAGATTTCTCGATGTAAATTTTTGCAGGAAGCAACCCCGCGTTAGCAAAATTGCTCAACGTCAAAATCAGCTCTTGAGATTGTCCCAATATTGGAACAGGGAAAAGCAGATTGCCTCCTTGAGATAAGCAGCTGTTGATCAGTTCAAGTAATTTTTGATTCATTTCATCTCTTGACTGAAGGATGTCTTCCTTACCCCCCAGAGTAGATTCGACTATGAGTGTCTCTACCCTTTGGAAGTTCCAATAGGCATTTTCCAGTGCCAATGATCTGCCAAATTTAAAATCTCCTGTATATACTAAATTGTGGTCACCGTTTCCAAAATGTAAGTGGGTAACTGCTGATCCCAAAATATGACCTGCGTTAGCAAGGGTAAGCCGAATATCAGAGGTAATATCTGTAACTACCGCGTAAGGTAATGGTATCATATGAGTAATGACATCCTCGATTTCACTTGAAGTGGGATTCATGAAGCCCATCCCCTCCCTCGGTGGTGTGTTCCTCTTAAGGAGCAAATACGTTAAAGGAATGGTGGGTTCAGAGCAGTAAATTGGGCCCTTGTAACCATGCTTGAATAATATAGGCAGGAAACCTGAATGATCTAAATGTGCGTGACTCAGTACCACGCAATCAATATCGTCTATGTTAAGGCCAGTAACGTCAAATCTCGGTGTGAATGTTGTTATGTCAGTGGAGAATGAATTAATACCACAATCAAGAAGTACATTACTCTCGTTCGTAGTGACTAAAATGCAAGATCTACCTATCTCGTTGAATCCACCCAAAAATACTAAGCTGACTTCAGTCCTTTCGTTTAGTCTTGGACGAAAGATCTTTTCACCTACTTCTTTATAGAATCGAATTCGGTCACTTGCCTTTCGAACCCTTATTTCATTGACTTGTTCTATTAATTCAAGATCGTTTGGCGATCGTCTGACTAAGAACCTCCACCCAGTTTTTTGAGATAATAGCGCATTGTCTTGGTCGTTTATTGAATACTCCCTTGTCAAATCTTCGACCAATGCTGTAACTTCGCCAACTGCAGGATCAAATAATAATTTAGAAATCTTAGTACCATTTGGAAGTACATTGCATAACGCGTCAGCACATTCTGTCTCTGATTTCCTGATCGACTCGTCAGTTCGAACTACAATCCTTTTCTTCACCGTATTAACCATGTTTGAAACCACGTTACTGTTTAGGATAAAATATGCCGGATTAGTGGAGAACAAAGCGATTCTGGGTCCCTCATATTCTATGCGCGTGAGCCCGGACTCTGAAGGTAACGTATTCAATATTCTTACCATGAAATTCTGTCCGGTCTGTTCATGAATCATAGGCTATCATCGTTCGCACTTATGCATATATATATGCTTGACGTCAAAAATTCCCACACAATTCGATAATCAGCTAGTTACAAATTGGAGAAATTTCGCCATGGGTTTAAACGGGTTGCATCTGCATCTGCATCTGCATCAAGTTTAATTCAACTTCCGTCTAGTATTTCAACTTATGTAAAATTTTTGAACCAGCTGACTGAACCATACAATTAGGGAGAAGAGTTCTACGTGGATTCGCGGTCATTTCAAAATGCGAGTTGAGAAATCCTAATCGGAGACCTTATAAAGATCATGAGTTTCAGAAAGTAGAAAAAACCCCCAAAAGTACCTTGAAGTTTATTGGGCTAGGTGCTTGTACAGCCTTGGATACTTCAAAGCGTATAAACATAAGGCATGTCACTGACCCACTTGGCCTCATTTAGAAAGTACAGGTTCAAAATATATAGATTTCTTGCGATCTCAATTCGTTAGTATTAGCAAATAAATGAGTGCAAGATTCAGCAAATTATGGTTGGTTCAAAATGCATTTTGAATTACGATAAGAGGGATCCGATCCTATAATACAATAACAATCTCCGATTAGGAACATATTTCTTGAATATCAAAGATGTTTTAACCAGTCTGATAGGTAGCTATCTTTTTGATGATAAAATTCCAAATCATTTCTCTATCATGAAGATACTAAGACACTAAAGTATTAAATGAAGATTATTTCAGAGCTTACGCATAATTTCAAAATATCGAATTTCTCCAGATACGGTTATAGATAGGGTAAAGTGATTGTAAAGTAGTTTTGTGATAACTTACCTTTGACCCAGGAACCGCATTTGATGGAATTGCCCAGGAGGATATTGATAGGATCAACTGTTATTGTGGGATTGGGTAATTTTATTCAGCAGCTTGATCACAATTTTTCAAGGGTAGCCATTATCAGCGGTGAGATTGTGAAGGAGAGGACTCAAGCAATTTCCCAACAATCCATGAAAGATGCAGATTTAAGCGAGTACAAATGGTTTGTAGCCGCTGAGGCTACAATCAACGAAGCGGAAAGATTAGCTAGAGCAATTAAAAGGTACTCTCCCGACGTAATTGTCGGACAAGGCGGAGGGCGCTCAGTCGACCTCGCCAAGATGACCGCATATAGTTTGGGTAAGTCTTTCATAAGTGTCCCCACTTCTGCTTCTCATGATGGGATATCAAGTCCCTTCGTTTCGATGAAGGGGTCGGACAAACCATATTCGATAAAAGCAAAAACCCCTATCGGCGTATTGGCAGATGTCGAACTTATGTCAAAGGCACCACATCGTTTGATGATAAGCGGATGTGGAGACCTTGTTGGTAAGATAACTGCTGTCAAGGATTGGGAGCTTGCTAGAGATGAAGTACATGAATACTATGGAACATATGCCGCGAATCTTGCATACTTAAGCGCAAAAATAATTCTCAACGAAGGCCAAAATCTTGTAAATGATAATTTGTATGGATTAAGAACAGTTGTGGAGGCCTTGATAAGCGCCGGGGTAGCGTCCTGCATTGCAGGAAGCAGCAGACCCTGCTCGGGTTCGGAACATCTTTTTAGTCACGCTGTTGAATACGTAGCCGGTAAGAATTCTGGACTTCATGGAGAACGAGTCGGTATTGGGACGATTATAATGGCCAAGTTACATGGGTTAGATTGGGAGAGGATAGTCGAAACTTTGGCTTTATTTGGTGCACCTACACGAGGAAAACAGATCAATTTGACCGAAAATGAAGTTGTTCAATCTTTGGTATTAGCAAGCTCATTACGACCTGAAAGGTTTACTATTCTCAATAGAGAAAAACTGGACAAAAATAAGGCGGCTATTCTTGCAAAATCGGTAAAAGTAATTTGAGCCACTGAGGGCTAGTAGCACGTACTAAAGATAGCTGAACTTTTAAGTGCTTCCTTGCTCTTCTACTTTCTTGCTTCCTTGCTCTTCTACTTTCTTGCTTCCTTGCTCTTCTACTTTCTTGCTTCCTTGCTCTTCTACTTTCTTGCTTCCTTGCTCTTCTACTTTCTTGCTTCCTTGGCCGTCAATAGTGTTGTCCTTTTTAGCATTCTCTTGGCTGACATATTGTTCAATGAATTTGACCGTTGTTATTGAAGGTACATACTTGAAAATTTCATTTGAAATTGCTCCTTTTATGATTTGTATTCCGTCTAAAAGGAAAGTCTCCTCTGGGAGGATCAGTTCAAGGACTGGACCTTTCATTTCGAATTTGATCTTATCATCTTTTAGGGGTATCCACCTTCTAGTCAATGATTTTACTTTATCATCGTCTGTCTGAATCTTCTTTATAACATTGATATTGTAGAGTAGAACTCTACCAGCATACCTATGATTGAAATCAAGTTGGACCCTTCCTGAACCTACATACCTAACTATGCCCTTTCGTTTTTCTATTTCGATTTCGTCACCAATAGAGACCTCATCAGCCTTGTCTCCAAGCTTTCTTTGAGGAATCATCCGGATTTTACTAGGATCTCTTTCGCCAAAGCCTTTATCTGGTGAAATTTCCACATCCATTTTATCACCTTCATTTGCTGAGGATAGAGCTTCATCCAGTCCCTTTAAAACCCAACCTTCCCCTACTGAGATTAATTTCGGTTCGTATTTGCGGGAAGGATCGTGTGTACCAGATTTTTTGGCATCCTCTTCAATAGTGGTTTCAATTATATTATCAGTATCCTTGATCTTAGCTGTGTAATCTAAGAGTATGAGCGAACCTTTCTCTAAGGGCATACATGTCGCTATCGAAATACCATATATTAAGTTTGAGAGATCCTTGGAAGAGATTTGCTTTCAAACGTTCAAGGCTTTCATTGCGACTGGTATGGCTTCGGATTTGGTTTGAATCCCCATCATTTTCAAAGTTGATGCGATAGATGACAATGTTCTGATTACATGATAGCGATTTACCTCGCCCATGGAACCTATCCTAAAAACCTTTCCTTTCAACTCGCCGAAACCTCCCGCAATAAGAACCCGGAAATGTTCCCCAAGTATCTTTCTGAAAGTCTTATCCTCGATACCCGGTATGTAATTAAATGCTATCACCACATTGCTCCTTGCTTCTGGGTGTGCGAATGGAGTGAACCCTAGCTCGCTCAGGCCGGTGTAGAATGCATTGGCACACCTCCTATGACGCTCAATTCTCTGTTCTAGTCCCTCTTCCAATACCATTTCCAAAGCTTCTCGGTAAGCGAACAATAGTGGCAATGCAGGAGTGAATGGAGTTTCACCACTGTCCCCGAAGTATCTAAAGTATCTCTTCAAGTTGAAGTATTGAGTCGGTGGAGGGCTTTCGATCATCTGTTTTTTTGCCTTAGCGCTAATGGATATAGGCGCAACGCCTGGTGGTGCGGCGAGAGCCTTTTGAGAAGCAGTCATACACACGTCGATTCCCCATTTGTCCACTGGAAGTTCGTCCCCTCCCAAAACAGAAACCGCGTCTACGATGAAAAGTGACCCATGCTTTGAACAAAGTTCTCCAAGCTTTTCTAAATATCTCAAAGTTGTACCAGTTGAAGTCTCGTTATATACTGCATAGAGCGCCTTTATGTTCTTGTTTGCTTCAAATGCGTCCTCTATTTGTTCAAGAGGTGGATTCTCTCCAAATTTCGAATTTATCCGAATGGAATTGCCGCCCCAATTTTCAATGAGGTCAGCCAACCTGCCCCCAAATTCTCCATTGACGGGAATCACGATATTGTCGTCCTTCTTGACTAGATTGACAACTGATGCTTCTACCGCGCCCGTGCCTGAAGCAGTTAGAACGACTACATCATTTGAGGTCTGAAACACGCGCTGGGTTTTATCTACTACGTCCCTGTAGAGGCTTCGAAAGTCGTCGCTTCTATGATTAATTATGGGCGAAAGCATAGCATTCATTACTCTGCCTGGTACGTTGGTGGGTCCAGGGAGCATAACCAGATATTCCATTTAGGTCTCAGTACCGTGGAGCATCATCCGTTATTTATACAATTACGTTTATTACCTAATTGCCTATTGAGGTACATAACAATCTAATCATGCTGGTAAAGGATCATAGGAAGCGAGTATTGGAACATGCGGAGAAGATTGGATGTAGTACAGTGGTATCATTTAATCCTGAAGACACATTCTACTTGACAGGTTTTTGGGGAGAATCGGTAGGCATTTGCTCTAGCGATAGCACCAAAATTATTACTCCTGCTCTTGAGACGAATAGGGCTGAAGAAGTTGCACTTTCCTGTGAGGTAATATCTGCAGAAAGGGGAAAAGGCATGCTCTTACGAGTAATAGACGAATTAGCTGGTAAATCAGTATGTACAGATAGTACTGACTTTCATACTATTAAGATGATGGCTGAAAAACTTGGGGAAAAGAATGTAAAAGTGAATAACAAACCATTCACCATGAGTCGAATAATAAAGGATCTCGATGAACAGGAAAATATCTCTAAAGCTGCAAAAATTATTGATTGTTTGTTCAATTTAAGCTCTGAACAAATTAGAAAAAATAGAAAAGAAATAGAATTATTGGCTTTGCTTGTCTCTGAAACTTATATTCTTGGAGGAACACTAGTTTCATACAAGAGTACTAGATTTCCGTTTATTATTGCTGGTGGTCCTAATGCTGCCTTTCCTCATTCTGAAATCACTACACGACCATTTTCGACAGGGGATACGGTAATTGTTGATCTAGTAGTTCAATATGAGGGATATGTTGCAGATGCTACACGAACTTTTGTCATTGGTCATGCGACTGACGAGATAAAGCAGGCCTATGAATGTGTGAAGGATGCACAACAAACCGGTTTAGACTCACTGCGGTCAGCAACAGATTTTGGGAATGTTGATCTGGCGTGCAGAAATTTAGTTATTGATAGAGGATATGGAAGTAAATTCATACACTCGACAGGCCACGGGATAGGTTTGGAAGTGCATGAATCGCCTTGGATCAGCAAAACAGGTAAGGAGAAGGTAATGCCAGGAATGTGTGTCACGATTGAACCGGGTGTATACGTAAATGGAAGGTTCGGTGTGCGGATTGAGGACAGCGTCATAATCAAATCTGCGAATGGTAAAAGCGATAGTCCCAAGATCAGAAACACGATCTCTAATTTAAATAGCTTTCCTAAGGACCTGATCTGTTTAAGTTAATAATTTCGAATGAAGGATATTTTTTCAATCAAATCCAATATTTGTGCTGCAATCATATCTTTTGATTGAATTGGCAAGTGTACAGTGTTCTTTTGTCGATCGATTATGTAAACTTCATTATTCTCAGATCCAAATCTCGTACCCCTCTTTCCAACATCATTTGCTACAATTAAATCCGCCCCCGATTCTAGAAGTTTAGCATAAGCCTTTTCAATAAGGACTCTAGATTCTACGTTATATTCTGCCTTGAATCCAACCAAGAAAACATTATATTTACATACATTTTTTACTTTTGAAATAATCTTGTCAATTGGTACAAGTGTGATTTCTACCCTTCCTAAAGAACTTTCGATTTTGTTGTTCCATTTCTTATCAACAGCAAAATCAGAAGTAGCAGACGTAAGGATAATTACATCAAATTTCTTCTCAGAGAGTTTGAACATCACTGATTCAAACATTTCCTGAGCTGTATCCACTCTTTGAATTTCAATGTCCGGAGCTTGCAGGTAACTGTCAGGATCCACAGATCCATGTCCATAAACTAAGGTCACACTGGCCCCTCTATTGGATGCCTCCTTTGCAAGTGCCATTCCCATCTTTCCAGAACTCAAATTCATAATAGCTCGAACAGGATCGATATATTCGGCAGTACTACCAGCAGTAATCATGAATCTCTTTCCTTCCAATTTCTTGTTCTTGTTGACCAATTGACTGTCTTGAATGTAATGGAGGAGATCATTGGCAGAAATCAATTTGGCTTTTCCTTGCTCAATCCGCGGTTCCAGAAATTTCACTCCATTTGCTTTGAGCTTGTTGATATTCTCTTGTATAATCCTATTGTAGTACATCGCTTCGTGCATAGCAGGACAGATAACAATCGGTACACCGGATCCAAGGGCAACAGTTAGGACAGAAGTTACAACCGTGTCATCTATTCCGTTAGCTAATTTTCCAAGTGTATTTGCAGTACAGGGATAAACTATGACCATATCGGTAGTACCTTGATCACCCAATGAAATATGTTCCAAATTACCAGTCAATTCAGTAACTACATCATTGCCTGTTGCCCATTTCATCATCTCACTGGAAAGGAATATTTTTGACGTACCGTGGTTCATAACTGCATAGACCTCAGCTCCATGCTTGACCAATAATCTTGCGACGTCAATTGCCTTGTACGCCGCAACGCTGCCTGTAATGCAAATTACTAGGCGGATGCCAACTAGCTCTTCTCCCTCAGTACAATAAATGTCTCTAGTTGGACGAAATGGCCTCTTCTTCTTCATTTACTAGCTCGAAGCCCATATTCATTCAAGAATTCTTCGTATTGCTTGGTATCCATGTGAATAATATTGTCGTTGCTTGGAAACGCTCCTGATTTTACATCACGTGAATAAGTTTGAACGGAAGTTGCAATTAAATGATTTAAATCCAGATACTTCTTTACAAATTTTGGCTTAAAGTCCTGATTGATTCCCAACATGTCATAAGTTACCAATACTTGACCATCACAAGCAGGTCCTGAGCCGATTCCTATAGTTGGTATCGATATATTCTTTGTTATTATTTCAGCGACTTCAGTCGTTATCATTTCAAGAACAATACTGAATGCTCCTGCCTTTTCAATAACCTTCGCATCATGAAGGAGCTTTAAGGCTGATTCTTTGGTTTTTCCAGCAGCTTTTGAAAAATTCCACATACTCGAGGTCTGAGGTTTGTATCCAATATGCCCCATAACCGGTATTCCTACATCGACTATAGCTTTTATTCGGTCGAATATTTCTTCTCCGCCCTCGACCTTGACGGAGTCTGCTCCGGCTTTGATCAATTTTACTGCATTTGAGATGGCCTCGTCGATGTTTTTTTGGTACGAGCCAAATGGCATATCCACGCTTATCATTGCTTTATTTGTAGCGTTGGATACAGCCCTACAAAATAGTAACATTTCTGCCATGTTTACCGGCCTTGTGTTTGGATATCCAAGCATTACCATTCCTGCACTATCTCCTACAAGTATTATGTCGATGTCATTCTTGTCAATAATTGAAGCAATTGAAAAATCATATGCAGTTAATACGACCAGTTTATCTCCTTTCTTCTTTGTGTCTACAATTTCGGAGACCGTTTTCTTCCTAGAATTGTTGCTATATGGTTGCACTAATCTCAGAACCTCCGAGACGTATGAGTTTTAGGCTTTCATTCAAATTTCTAAGATTGTCAAATCTCTTAATCATGTTTGTTAAAGAATGTCTGTTCTTGCCTTTAAGCTCCAAAATGATCTGAATCAAAATAGGGATTACCCTGACAACGTTATCAACTATGCATATAGTCGCATGGACTGCAGTCCTCGAGAGTGGATTTAGATCGACTGCTATTACCCTTTTGCCCATTCGTATCAGTGCTTCAGTCCTGTCTCCATCTTCCAGAGGAACAAATACGGTGTCAGCAACTGCGATACCTCTTGGATCCACACGCTTACGTTCTCCATTCAAGTTGGGAATCTCCGCACTCCTATCCTTGCCTACTCCCAAAACATTTGTTGCTCCTAATTTTTCGAGATGGTTCTTTATCGCACGCTCCCTTCGTGCTGAATGATAGAATAGATTCACCTCGATCAGTGCCCCGCAAGCTCTGCTCAGGTTAATTATTTCTTTCCCACACAAGGCGGCAAAATTCCCGTTAACAGATATGATGGGATGGCTAGACGTAAGCAATAATGCCGCAGCAGTGTTGATGGCCATGATGGCACTTGATGTTGTTTTCTCGCCCATCAGATAGTCAAAAGTCTCTCCTCTTCCGTGTGCGATCAGCCCTTCCTCAACAACAAGGCCAGCTTTTAATCCATCCACAAGCATTTCTCTTATTCCTAGAGACACTGCTCTCGGATGATTTTTTGGAATACTAATTCGCATACTTACATTCGCAAAGCATTCTAGCGCCCATTGAATCGATGCTAGCTTCGATAATCGTTCCCTCAAATTTACTCAGACATGATCGCACCTCTTTTGCTTTTTCGCGTCGAATAATTGTAAACACTGTTTCACCAAATAACGCAATACTGCATTTGATTCCTTCGGCTTTCAGAGCTCGAATGGGACCCTTACAAATGCCATTGGTCAAGCCCAAGGTGGTCGCAAGGCCCAATGAAGCGTCCAGAAATCCTTCAATGTCATCCATTGACTTCAATCTATTCAACAGCTCTCTAGAACAGAAACTATTATCGCCCATGTTCATTAGTCGATCACTCAGTATTTTATTTGTGGATAGAGGCGAAATACAAAGGATAGCCGCAACGTAGTCTTCAAGTTCCTTTCTCAATGTTAGTCCCTTTCCTGGAGCACCCGGTTTTAATCGAATCTCATACCCTCCTGCAAATAAGGCTGCGACCGTACCTAGCCCCGTTTTGCATGTAATATCGGCACAATGAGCTACTTGAGCAGCCTCTACCTTGCTAAAGCCTATTTTCAATGAATCATTTAAGGCATATGACAGGCTCAATGCTGCCGCGCCACTGGAGCCAAGACCAAATCCAATAGGTATCTCGGTAATGTGATTAATCTGCAGGAAAATAGGCTTATCAATCAGATTTAGATAGTGTTCTACAACATACGATGAAACAGGCGCTTTTTGAACCTGAATACCGTCAATTGAGATACTATAGCCCTTGGTTTTAGCCTCTAAGGTTTTGGCGGTCGTTGTAATGCCACTAGAAATTGAAAATCCTGCACCTACCGAACCCTTGCTAAGAATATCTGTTTGCCTTGAATCTGCAGGAGCAAATATACCTGTTACATGTCCGGGGCTGAAGGCCGTAGACATGGCGACAATATTTGAGAGTAACGCAGCCATGACCTATTTAGGATTTATTGATAATATAAGAATAATGTTTAATTAGTTTAAACATGTTTAAATTTAAATGGTCTCGTATGCTCGCCGCCTTCAGAAGATAGGAAGTAGCTCGCTTGTATCACTTCCGGCTAATTGGGTTCGCCAGAACCAACTTAAAAAAGGCGATACCATTCTAATGGAACTCAGCAATGATAATTCAATTGCCATTCTTCCGTCAGTTGATAGGAATGGGATTTTTCGGGGGTTTGGCATCAATTACCCTGCTAGGGTTGTGGATATTCTTATTAACCAACTATTCGGAGCTTATCTATTAGGTTATGATAACATCAGGATCAAGGCCAGAACCCCGATAGATTACGAAGATCGAGAGAAAATCCTAACTGCCTCAGGCAAGCTCGTAGGACTCGAAATTGTTGATGAGGATAGTCTCAACATTAACTTTCAGTTCCTTATTGATGCTAGTTCACTAGATGCCGCAAAGATACTTCGTAGAATGAATGCAATAATCAAAGGTATGATGAGGGATGGGCTTAAGGCTATAGTGAATAAAGATACGAAGCTGATCAAGCTCATAATAAGAAGAGATGATGAAATCGATAGACAGTACTTCTTGTTGGTTCGCCTAATCAGAAGTGCAATGCTAAATCAGCGAATTGCACGCAAGCTTAATTTAAGCAATATCGACATACTCGATTACAGAGTAGCGGCGAGCCACTTAGAAAGTGCTGGTGATTATGTCTCAGAATTTTCGTCAACAATACCCAAATTATGGGGAACTGGATTTGGAACTGAAATCGTGGAAGCAGGGACAATTGTTGACAATATGCAACACAGATCTATAAGCGCGTTTATTGCTAAAGACGATTTGCTGAGCGAGGAAGTAGTAAAGATGTACCTAAGATTCTCGAACCTATCTGTATCCATAAAAGAGAAATCTACTAAGGGTTCACAACCTGACCCCAACATCTCGATTCTCAATTGCATCTACTCTATGGACCGGATTGCCAAGTGTTGGGTGGATATTGCAGATCTAGTAAAACCCGGATATCCAAAACCACAAACGTAGCAAGAACTCATTTAAATTGCATCTAACCTCCATTTTATTCCTACCTTATCTAAACGAAAATCTAAGGACGCCAGATGAATGGAAATTATTCTTGGTCTAACCGTGGATCAGTTTTCAGTCGATTCGTTACTATTCGGCACTATTTAGTTAACAGGTTAGCACATGCTCTGTTACAGTTCCAGCTTCAAGGATCGCAATCGAAGTCATGAACAAATTAGTTAACTGGAGTTCCCTAAATCATAATCTATGCCGAGACCTATAAACTATTAGTTAAAAAAGTGATCTAGCGATATTATTCATTTCGTCAAAAAAATAATACAAACTTAAATATCTTTCAAGGCAGTACTATGAATATACGAATATATGTCTGATTTATTACATCCGCGTGATTTAGGAGTTATTGTTAGAAATACGAATCAACAAGACATTTCTAAGATAGTGGAGTTGCAGAAGGAATCCTATCCATATCTTGCTCCTTACGGAAATATATGGCGCTCAGAAGAGCTTGAAAGTCATCTTACTATTTTTCCAGAAGGACAATTTGTTGCCGTTGAACCAGACGGTGCTATAGTCGGTTCTGCCAGTACTTTTATAGTCACCCTTAATCCTGAGTACGCAGAGCATACATGGATTGGCATTACTGCTGACGGGTTGTTTACAACCCATATCCCAAATGGAGACACATTATATTTAGCAGATATTTCTACACATCCAAAACACAGACATGAAGGTATTGGAAGCATGATTATTGACAGGTGGAAAGAATTAGTAATTAAGCTAAACCTTAGGAGAATGATAGGAGGAGGAAGGTTATTCAATTACGCTGAATACGCATACAAGATGTCTGTGTATGAATATGCTGAGAAGGTGATGAAAAGGGAATTAAGAGATCTTGTTTTGACATTTGAATTGGATATTGGGTTTAGATCTGTTAAAATACTCCCAAACTATTTGGAAGATGTTCGTTCTCTTAATTATGCATGTTTCATAGAATGGTTAAACCCTACATACCAAAGTCCATAGAAATTGCCTATGAATTCAATTGACGATATATTAAGTCCTGATTTGAAATGCAGCAGAGAAATGACCGGTACAGTTCTCCCAAAAAAATGATAGTATCCAAATTTCTTATCGCCATAGTTGTTAGGAATTTTTTTACCTGTGATACCTGAATATGAGTTAGCTATTTCAACGAAGGTCCTTTTCAAAACACCAATGTGTGTGTCTCTGCAGTTACAGTTGAATCCTTTCCTTGATCTTTTAGAGCTGTAGTCTGCGCCTCTGTGCTATGAAATTCACCTATCCCCTTTCTAAATATATTATTCAGGGATGCAGCACTCTCATTTTATTAGTTCCTTCTTCCCCTACCACTCCGACTTGCGGATTCATAAGGTTAGTTCTTACTGCAAATTTTGCTACCTTGGTATTTCTTTCAACAACTTCGTTCAGCGCAGAGCCATCGCTGCAGGGGAAAGAGTGCGACGTGGAACTGTTTAGTTTAGGATCAATTCGTTCCTCCACATTTTATGTTTTTTAGAAGTAACTAGATACTTTTGTAATAGGCGTTAGGTTGTCACCGAGATGATTACTTATCAGGCATCCTATTCCAAGAAAAAGTTGGAGCTGTACCACCAACGTTTTTCGCCACCACCTTCCAGTAATCATACTGACCGTTAGCTCTGTCACCCACGGCATTGAGAGAAGTGTTGCCAGTCACTCCAAAATACGAATTTGCAGAATCCACTATGGCTTTTTTGAGACCGTCCACCATTTCCCTTGAGGTGTGATTTCCTTCTTTGAGCATAGTAACATTTTCTGCCAAAGCTGCAACCCAAAACGCATCATATGCGACAGCTGAATATGGCGACGGCGTCACATGCACCCGTGATCGAATCTCTTCCAATAATTCATCTAATTTCTCCTGGTTCCCATATTGGAGACTGAAGATAGGACTATTGAACGAAGTGTTTACTGCAAATAGCGCCGATTCTGGATTCTTAATGAGTTTTTCGTTGAGCGCAGTCCCATCGCTTCCAAACCACCTTACCTTTGATAGAATCGGATGGTTATAGGCCTGGATCAATAACGGAGTAACTTCATCAAGTGAGACCATAAATACTCCTATTTGTTCTTGACTGTGGTTGGACAACGCACTCGCGACCTTTTTTTCTATGGTTTTCAAAGTATTGTCCCACATTATGAAATTGATCCTATGTAAACTAGCGGCCAATTGCCCGGTCCTCGGAGCGTAACCAATGTTATCAGAATTCTCATCAAACTTGCCACCTAATTTTTGAAATTCGTTCCTAAGCCCTTGCATTAATTCATGACCGTAAATATCATTCCTCCAAAGGGGAACTACTATCCTTATGCCTTGATTCCACATTTCCTTTGCAATAACCTCAGCTTGCTCAAGATCATTTGGGACAAATCTGAAAATATTATCTCCTGCAACAGCAAGAGATGGAGCCGTGCTAGAATGACTCATAATAATGATGTCATTTTTATCGGCATAATCCTTGATTGCCTCCACATTTGCGCTGGTAGCCGGTCCTATCACTATCCGAATACCATTCTCCGCTAGCAGTTTAAGCCTTTCCAAACTTATTGCGGGGTCGGATGTTGTATCCTGTACTACTAAGTTGAACCGTATACTCGAATTGGTATGAGAGAAGTACTCATTAACATCTTCAACAGCTCTTTCAAGCGCAGCTTCGGTCGATGTTCCAGATGATGCTCTTACTCCACTTAGGGGCAAAAGAGCACCAATATTCACCGTGTTTCCAGTTTCCGAATCCTCATGCGTTCCAACTCGATTCTCCGACGAGACTAAGTTATTAAGTTCCTGACCTTCTGACCATATTGATATAAACGATGGGGATAGATTTATCGCGATTAACACAATGGATAGAACTGCTAGAGACGTTAGAGTAATAAAAATTACGTAATTGGGAGTATTACTTACTTTCTTACTATTTATTTCCGGCTTGTTGAGACCATACTTTTGCTGTGAATTATTTTCTTCAAAACTTTCATTCAAATTAGTGTGATTCGAATTTGTGCGAGCTGCTGCTGATGCAACAACGTACCAGAGTAAACCGGCGGCAATGATTACATTATGAGCTGCAAAGATCATAGTTGATGGCCACAATTCATTCGTCATTGATGTAACAACGAACAGTGCGAACCAGCTATCTGAAATCGCCACAAGAAAAATTCCCGCAGATTTGAAGAGCCAGGGCGTAAACCAATGTGGTTCCTTCCTGTAATTGGCTACAATCAAGAAAGATGGCACGATAATGATTGCATCAAGAATCGGATATGCTATAATTACTGAAAAAATAGTAATTCCCCTAATAGATGAAAGATCTGCCAAATTCAGAGTCTGTATAATTATATATGTGAGAAAGATCGCACTGGCAATTATAGCTGCAATCATCGGCACGTAGCTAAAATGAAATTGCCTGTAATATCGAAGGTAAGTTGAATAAACATAATATCCCAGCGAGGTATAAGCACATAGAGATAATATATCTGCAAAAGAAGGAACAGGTGGCACGACGTCAAGTATTATTTCATAAATTGCCCAAAGTATCTCAGCTGAAAGTGACAACCCCAAGGCTATTGCAAGGGCAAGGTCCGCCCTCTCAATGAGGCCTTGATATCGTTTTTGCTGAAACAATATTGAAATGGCGAGAACAGCCGTCACAGATGCGCTAATACTAATGATCCAATGTGAATAATGTTCCCTGGCCTCTACATCGGCAAAGAAAATTATTGATGTTGTGATGCTAATTATAAGAATAACTCCAAAAAACAGACTCTTGCTGGAAAAAGAGATTCTTGATGCTAATGCTATGCTAACCATTCAAATAGCCACTAATTTCAATCAATTTCAGGATAGCAGCCATCTATGAATCTATTGTAATATGCTCTGGCGAATGAGATAGTCATGAGGCATCAGTAAATGTCTCACAAATATCTCTTGTGTTCCCGGCTGATTCACATCCAGCAATCCATCCTAGTATGTATGATAACCATATTCTTGACATGCAGAATTCCTTTCATGCTCTAATGGATGGATATGTCCATCTTCATATTCAACATCACAGCAATCTTGAGTATTTTCTTCTTTTAGTTGTTCATGATCCCCTAGGCCATCTGAATCATTTCCTTCTTCGATATTATCGTAGTCTTGTTTTGTTAATCCCGAGTCCATACAGCTGGCATAAAGTAAGATTACAAATAGATTATCTTTCTGGTACTTTTCACATATGGCAGTGTCTTTCATAAAGTCTTCAAATCTGTAGACTAATCTCTTGTTCTTAGCGTTGGATATTGAGTCAATCCTTTTGATGACAGTAGCAAGACTCGAAGGCATCTTTTATCGTACCCAACCAATTACTTAGGTGATATGAACCCGTATGTAGAGCGGGCTCGGAGGGATTTGAACCCTCGGCCTGACGCTTAGGAGGCGTCCGCGCTGTCCATTTTTCGCCTGAACAATTAGTCTTTTGTCCAGTCTGCGCCACGAGCCCACAATCCCGATGATGCCAAACCAATTATTATAGTAAGCGGTAGAACGTCCTCTCCTCATATAGTTCAGTCAAGGTTCTTTGATGAAAGTTCTGTCAAAAATGCTACAACCAGTAACTATTTTTCGATATGCAATGGCTTGTCGTCAGTGCAATTTGAACGCAGAAAGGTGGATAACAAAAGCAGCCATCACAATTCGATGTGAATACAGAACGAATGTGAGTCATGTAACTACAAATAGATAGCTATTGGTCCACTTGTCAAATTTGGAACACCAAACACCCTAGTCGAATAGATGGGAATTGTACGAGAGGATTTTACTGCACATATTCATGCCACTGAGCAAAAAATAATTGTGTAATAGTAGTACCATGGTAAGCTAAAACCACAAACTATCTCGTTGAGCATGCAGAAAGTATTGTGAAAGAGGAATCTGAATAGAGGTAGCCTCTCACGATGATTTGTAATTGTACTGTGCTTTCAGATTATTTCTAGGTTTCTGGCACTGATACTTACGATTGCAGTCTTTAAAATCATGAAAGATTAAATGTGATCTTAAGAGATATCCGAGTATGTCATTTAATACGTTCGCTAGAGGCCTTCTTGAACAGATAATCGACCAAGCGATCGCAAGTATTCCATTTTTTATTAGGCAGTGTCGAAGTGAAGAGGCAAGAAGGGCATTTCGCTATCAGAATCCAGAGGATTTTGTATTGGGTGTAACCATTGGAAGTATCGTGACTTCTTTTGAAACAGCTTTCAAGATCGCATATGGTAGACACTTCAATCAAAATGAAATTTCGGAAATTAATCAAGTAATAAATGGTAGGATGCCTCTGATTCGTTCTGCCTTATTTGAAGCAGGATAATGTTGACTCTAGCCCAATAGGTGGGCGCCTTGACTAAGACATATTCAATATCATGGAGCAATCGGTTCCAGTACTGTGCATCAAATAGAGTTCGAAGGGAAGGTAACAATGGAAGCGATAGATCCAATTCTATGCTCTTTAATTATGTAACATAAAACCGCTTACCTAATAATATTGTAGGAATCAACAACCCGAAAGTGCTCATCCCGAGGTACCAATTATCAAGAGACCCTCCAATGTAAGTTGCATCATGAACAATGATTCCTACAATTAGTAAGCCTATTATTTTTTGCAGCGTAGAATTAGTCACAGCAAAGTTTGAAGAAGTAATAACTTTAAGCATAGATACTATAAAGCTACCAAAAATTAAGAGATAAATCCAAATATTGTTGTTAAAGAGTCCGATGCTTGCAGCATAGACACCGATAACTAAAGGAGAAAGAAAAAGTAACGCATGCAATCGCCTCAATTGAAATGATGTGTTAGTATGAGTCTCATATTTACTGAGAGCGGAAATGCCTGAGATATAGATGAATTCAGAAATACACACTATACATAGTCTGTAAGACACTTGGTAGGCCTCTCCTCCAGCAAAATTGTTCAAGTTCAGACTCGCGCCTAAAAGGATATTTAGTAGTCGGGTAGCAGCCATGGCAGCAGGACCTATTAGGGAGTTTTTTAGAACAAAATCGTAAAGGAAAATTGTGGTAATCAGTACTAGAACAATGGTGAGGGTTGCAGTAGAAATGAAATAGCTAACTAGGATCGATATTACGATGAGTAACAATGCAAGAATTGTCGCATTTCTTAGTGTAATCTTGCCAGATGGGATCGGACGGTTAGGACGTTCCTTACGATCTACTTGTCTATCTGCTATATCATTAAAAATCACTCCAACAGCATACAGGCAAGTGGAGACTAAGATAACAAGGCCTATATTATTTATTTCAATAGCGTTATTTGACTGTGTTGAAAAATAACCAGCAAAGATGTTAGAAGGCAGCGTAAACAGGTTTGGAAATCTGACCAGCGTTAAATAATTCCTAATTTGGTGGACGCTCATATACGATTCGCCCAAGCATATTGAAGATACTTTAAGTCAAGGATATTCATTGCGATTCAGGTCTTGTCACTATACTGTTAGGCGTGAAGAAAGGAGGCCAGATGTAAAGGTTACGCATAAATGTTACTAGAGTAATAATATTGAAAGTAGTGGGTGGCCCTATAACCCCGGGTGACGATGGAATAGTATTGAAGCTGGAAAAAATGCAAGTGGAAGAATTATATCATTGTGTTTTTGATGGGATAGTTTATTTGTTCTATAAGGATTCACAGAATCTTCTTCATTGTTATGAAATTGGAGACAAAAAAGTAGTAAGTGAAATTGAGGAACATCCAGATGACTTTAAGGAAATAATTAAGAAGTATAGCATTGATATTAGGTCGCAATAACATTATATATAGTAATATAAGGGATAGAGTTAAAAGATGTCAGCACAGGGTAGTAATGGAAGCAAGCCAAGAAACGCGATCTTCATCGGCAAAAAGCCTCTCATGACGTATGTGACTGCAACTTTGGTTCAATTGGCAAACGAACCCACTGTTGTTATCAAAGCAAGAGGAAAAAGCATCACTAGAGCTGTTGACGTAGCACAAATCATTGTAAAGCGAATGGATACATTGGGATACAAAATTGGGCCAGTAAAGGTGGGAACTGAGACAGTTTCATCCGAAGATGGAAAGACTCGTAATGTATCCACTATAGAAGTTTCAATATCTAGGTCGAAATAACATCGATCACAATTTAACTGAAGGGCAGATCTAGACATAAAGTAGGATCTTCACCTGAAGTTCTATCAAATTGTCTTTCCAAGGAAATGTGTGATGCTTACGGTGGACACCATATGAGATGCAGTTTTTAACCTTAATCTAACTGTTTGAATTGACCTTCATTCGAACATTCTTTAAATAGTGAGTCTCCAATATTCGTAGATGGCTTGAAAAAACACATAATTGTCTTTAATGTAGTGGGTTTAGAATCGTCTAATTTCATTTCTGATAATCTGCCCAACATTCAGTTTGTTGCAGAGAAAGGGGCATACTGCCAGGTCACTCCTGTTTTTCCTGCAGTCACATCTACTGTGCAGGCAAGTTTGTTAACGGGTAAGTATCCTAATGAACATGGAATAATATCGAACGGCACATATAATAGATCAAATTATTCCGTTTCGTTTTGGGAACAAGATAGCTCACTTGTTGAAGCTCAAAGGATATGGGATTTCCAAAATAGAGGCGCATCAGGAAACGTAAAGAGTGCGGTTCTGTTCTGGCAGAACACGCTTTACGCAGGATCAGACGTAGTGGTAACTCCTAAACCTATCCATCTTGAACATGACATGATCATGTGGTGCTATTCACGTCCCCCCAATTTTTATGAAGATATTCTAAAGCCAAAGTTAGGTGAATTTCAACTAACTTCCTATTGGGGACCGTTTGCGTCATCAAAATCAACTGAGTGGATAGCTGGTGCGACGGAAGTTACATTTGAGACGCAAAGACCGTCAATACTTCTTACTTATTTTCCCCATGTTGACTATTCAGCTCAACGTTTTGGAAAAAATAGCAGGCAAGTAAAAGAGGATCTGGTTAAGGCTGACATTTTAATAGGAAGGTGTATTGAAAGGGTAAAAAAATTAGATCTGTTCGACTCTACAGAATTTGTAGTCTTGTCCGAATATCCATTTTGCGATGTGGAAGGATTTATCAACTTGAATCAGCTGCTCAGGGATGCAGGCTATTTGCAAGTTAGAAAAATAGGCGGTTATGAATTCATCGATTTCGAGTACAGTGGTGCCTTCGCAATGGTCGATCATCAAGTAGCTCACATTTATGTAAAGTCACCAGTTCAGATCGACGAGGTAAAGAAGTATCTAGACAAGATCCGTGGAATAGACAAAGTTTTATCGACACGTAGCGAGAAGCACGAATATCAAATAGATCATCCTAAAAGTGGAGACCTAATTGCTATCTCTGAAAAAAATAAATGGTTTACCTACTACTGGTGGTATGATCCAGTTTCGGCTCCTCCATTTGCTACTACAGTGGATATCCATAGAAAGCCAGGTTACGATCCTGTTGAGTTGTTTTTCGACCAAAATAAGAAATCCATTCCTTTAGATGCAAGTCTGGTGAAAAGCTCTCATGGAAGGCCTCTGCAACTAGATGGTGAAAATTCAACTTCCATTTTCATTACAAGCAAGAAGGATGAAAGAATAAATTCACTCATGGCAAAGGATACTGTAACTTCGGCAGATTTAGGTTCGTATTTTATAGAATCGTACACTTGAAATAAAGGATGGATGATGAAATACTCCATCACCTTGAGTTCGTTCAAGGAGATATTTGAATCACTTACTAATGCCCTACCTGTACTAAAACAACTAAATTATGACGCCGTTGAGTTTATTGGAGAGGATTATTCAGCAAAGGATCTAGATGAATTCATTGAGGCTTTGGCCTCGTATGACCTCAAAATTTCAGGGGTGACTGGAATGTGGGGTAACGTGAACAGCATGGCAGTGAATAGACGTCTACTCAGCGTTGACACTGATATGGTCGAAATCGCAAGAAGATACGTGATTCAAAGTATAGAACTCTGCAGGCATTTAGATGGAGAGGAATTCAATCTTTGTCTTTTTACCGATTCATATACCTCAGTGCCTGACTTTAGTCATAGAATACTCTCTCATGAACAGAAACTTAAATTGGTTAGAAAATCTGTTCCTCTTCTACGTGATCTTTCAAACCGCGCTAAAGACAATGGAGTACTTTTACTTCTGGAACCTCTCAACAGGTACGCGACTCCATATTGTTGTACTGCTTCTGATGCATTACATATCTGTGAGGCCGTAGACAATCCGAATTTTGGAATATTATTGGACACGTTTCACATGAATATTGAAGAAGACTCGTTATCACATTCAATTGAATCGGCAAGTGATTTCTTGCTGCACATGCATTTTGCAGACAACAATCGGAAAATGCCCGGAAGTGGGCATCTTGATTTTAGGTCAATCTTGACGGCCCTGAGCAAAATTGATTATCAGCGATACGTCAGTTTTGAACCAAACTTGGAGCGGAATAGCTATCTAGAATCATTAAAAAGGGGAATTTCATATATCAAAAGTCTAAAATCTACATGCTTCATGGATTGACCTAACGCCTAGCGAGTGACGTTCTAATGCACAACTTATTTATGAACCTAATATTTTTATCTATACAAGCAAAGAATAGAAATGCAACCATTCATTTCTCGTGATCTCTCCGTAATCGAACAGTTTGCCAGGGATATAA
>Ga0081455_10000572_pt1 | contig 47971 bp, 42 predicted proteins | sample TabmetS3T2R1_FD_70207 | JGI IMG/M metagenome (GOLD analysis project Ga0081455, IMG submission 70207) | Tabebuia heterophylla rhizosphere microbial communities from the University of Puerto Rico - S3T2R1 | ecosystem: Host-associated > Plants > Roots > Rhizosphere ...
GCGCGCGGACGGTCTGCGACGGGCGGACGTGATCCTCGTGGAAGCGGGCGACTGCATCCCGGCCGACGGCGAAGTGATTCGGGGCGCGGCTTCGGTCGATGAGAGCGCGATCACCGGGGAATCCGCGCCGGTGATTCGCGAGTCGGGCGGCGACCGCTCCGCCGTGACGGGCGGCACGCGCGTGTTGTCCGACTGGATCATCGTCAGCGTCACGGCCAATCCGGGCGAGACGTTCATCGATCGCATGATCGCCATGGTCGAGAACGCGAAGCGCCAGAAGACGCCGAATGAGATCGCGCTGACGATTCTACTCGTGGCGCTGACGGTCGTATTCTTGTTCGCGACGGCGACGCTCCTACCCTTCTCGCGCTATAGCGTCGAAGTGACGAAGCTCGGCGTGCCGATCACACTCACCGCGCTGATCGCGCTGCTGGTATGCCTGATCCCGACCACGATCGGCGCCCTCCTCTCCGCCATCGGTGTCGCGGGCATGAGCCGCATGATGCAGGCGAATGTCATCGCGACGTCCGGCCGCGCCGTCGAAGCCGCCGGCGACGTGGACGTTCTGCTGCTCGACAAAACCGGCACCGTCACGCTCGGCAATCGTCAGGCCGCGACGCTCATCCCCGCGCCGGGGGTCACGGAAGAAGAGCTTGCGGACGCCGCGCAACTCGCGTCGCTGGCGGACGAAACGCCCGAGGGTCGCAGCATCGTCGTGCTCGCGAAGCAGCGCTTCAAGCTGCGCGAACGGGACCTCACGTCACTCCACGGCAAGTTCGTGCCGTTCTCCGCACACACGCGCATGAGCGGTGTGGACATCGGCGACCGGCAGATCCGCAAAGGCGCGCCGGACGCCATTCAGAAACACATCGATGCGTCGAAAGCGGTGTTCCCGAAGAGCGTGCAGACCACCACGCAAGACGTCGCCCGCCGCGGCAGCACGCCGCTGCTCGTGAGCGATGGTCCGCGTGTGCTGGGTGTCATCGAATTGAAGGACATCGTGAAGGGCGGTATCAAAGAGCGCTTCGGGGAGCTGCGCCGCATGGGGATCAAGACCGTCATGATCACCGGCGACAACCCGCTCACGGCCGCCGCGATCGCCGCCGAAGCGGGCGTCGACGACTTCCTCGCCGAGGCGACGCCCGAAGCGAAGCTCCGCCTGATTCGCGAGCACCAGTCGCAAGGTCGGCTCGTCGCGATGACGGGCGACGGCACCAACGATGCGCCGGCACTCGCGCAGGCGGATGTGGCGGTCGCCATGAATACCGGCACGCAGGCGGCGAAGGAAGCCGGCAACATGGTGGATCTCGATTCCAACCCGACGAAGCTCATCGAGGTGGTCGAGACCGGCAAGCAGATGCTGATGACGCGCGGCTCGCTCACGACGTTCAGCATCGCGAACGATGTGGCGAAGTACTTCGCCATCATTCCGGCGGCGTTTGCCTCGACGTATCCGCAACTCGGCGCGCTGAACGTCATGCGGCTCGCGAGTCCGTTCTCGGCGATTCTGGCGGCGGTGATTTTCAACGCGCTGATCATCGTCGTCCTGATCCCGCTCGCGCTGCAGGGTGTGAAGTACCGGCCGCTCGGCGCCGCGGTGTTGCTGCGGCGGAATCTCCTGATCTATGGCCTCGGCGGCATTGCAGTGCCGTTCGCGGGGATCAAGATCATCGATCTCGCGCTCGAGCTGACTCATCTCGTTTGAGGTGCACCCATGACGTTCTCCATCGTGCGGCCCGCGGCCGCGCTCCTGCTCGTCATGACGCTCGTGACCGGCATCGCGTATCCGCTCGTCATCACCTGCATTGCGCGCATTGCGTTCGCGGACGAAGCGGCCGGCAGCCTCATCACGCGCCACGGCGCGCCCGTGGCTTCGCGCCTCATCGGCCAGAGCTTCACCGACCCGAAGTATTTCTGGAGTCGCCCCTCGGCGACGACACCGCAGCCTCATAACGGAATCGCATCGGGCGGTAGCAATCAGGGCCCGTTGAATCCCGCGCTGATCGACGCCGTGAAGCAGCGCGTCGCGGCGCTGCGGGCCGCCGATCCGGGCAACACGCAGCCGGTGCCGATCGATCTAGTCACCGCGTCTGCGAGCGGGCTCGATCCGCACGTGAGCGTCGCCGGCATCGAATATCAGATGCCGCGCGTCGCTCGGAATCGACATCTGTCTGCCGAGAACATACGGAAGCTCGTTGCGCAATACACCGAACGTAAGAGCTTCGGCCTGCTGGGCGAGGTACGCGTGAACGCAGTTCAACTGAACCTGGCGCTGGATGGCGTCAGCGACCGAACGCCGGTCGCCGGGAGTGCATCGAACTGAGTAGGGGCTAGTACGGAGTCGCACTTTGAAAGATAGCATGCTATCCTTCTCGCACCCTGACCCCCTCAGGGTTTCCTCAAGTGCCATCGTTCCGGAAACGGGCGGTGGCACTTTTTTATTGGGCACGCGTTTCGCGCGTGACATCCATTGACTGACTCAACCGCAGCATCGCGTCTGCAATTACCTCCAGCGCCAGCACCTGCTCCGCGGCACCGAGCGCCACCGCTTCGCCGGGCATACCCCAGACGACGCTCGTCGCTTCGTCCTGAGCGATGGTGCGGCTGCCGGCCTCGCGCATCTCTTTCAGGCCGCGCGCGCCATCTTTGCCCATCCCGGTTAGCAGCACACCGATCGCATTGCGCCCGGCGTTCTGCGCCACCGCGCGGAACAAGACGTCCACGGAAGGTTTGTGCCGATTGACCGGCGGGCCGGCGTCGAGCTTGCAGACGTAGCGCGCACCGTCCCGCTGCACCAGCAGATGTTGATCGCCCGGCGCGATGTACACGTGACCCGGCAAAACCTGTTGCCCGTCGCGCGCCTCGCATACGGTCATCTGGCAGCAGGCGTCCATGCGCAGCGCAAACGCCTCGCTGAACGCCTTCGGAATGTGCTGCGTGACGACGACACCCGGTGCGTCCGCCGGCAGCTGCGTGAGCACCTCCTTGATGGCTTCCGTACCGCCCGTCGATGCACCGATCGCAATGATGCGATCCGTGGTGCGCAACGGTCGCAAGCGGGCGCCGCTCGCAGGCGGAATGATCGCGTCGGCACTGTGCTTCGGCGGTGCCGAGGGAATCGTGGACGCAAGTGCCCGCACGCGCGCACCGGCCGCGGCCTTCACTTTCGCGATCAGCTCATCTCGATAATCGCGCAGCGTGGCGGCAAGATCGACCTTGGGCTTCGATAGATAGTCGACGGCGCCCAGCGCCAGCGCATCGAGCGTGACCTCGGCGCCGCGCTCGGTGAGTGAGGACACCATGACCACCGGCATCGGCCGCAGACGCATCAGATTGCGCAAGAACGTGAGACCGTCCATGCGGGGCATCTCGACATCGAGCGTCAGCACGTCCGGATTGAGCGATTTGATCTTCTCGCGCGCCGCGTGGGCGTCGTTGGCAGTGCCAACCACCTCGAGCTGCGCGTCGGTCGCCAACATCTCGCCGAGCAGCTGCCGGACGAGCGCGGAGTCGTCGACGATGAGCACGCGTATACGCCGTGAATTCATTCTCAGCCCTTGTCAAGTGAACAGCATGGGTCGCGGACGACGACCGCGCACTTTACCGGTGTCTGGAAAATAAGCCACTCGACTGTGACGGCGTCCACATGGGCGGCGGCGGCGCTCCGTAATGGTACGTAGCGCGCTACGTAAACGCTCGAGACCGGTTAGGCTCGGGTGCGCAATACTGCCGCGCACGCACCCATGATTGCCTTCCTCGAAGCCCGCCGCGCCGGCCTGTTCGGCCGCGGCAACATCGCCAACAACGCCGTCGCCGGCATCGTGGTCGGCATCGTCGCCATGCCGCTCGCGATGGCCTTCGCGATTGCCTCGGGCGCCACCCCCGCGCAGGGCCTGTACACCGCCATCGTTGCCGGCTTGGCAACGTCGTTACTCGGTGGCACTCGCGTACAAATTTCCGGACCCACCGGCGCATTCATCGCCGTCCTCGCGGGCATCACTGCGAAGTACGGCATCGGCGGTCTGCAAATCGCCACGCTGATGGCGGGCGTGATTCTGGTGGCGATGGGTGTGGCGCGGCTCGGTGCCGTGATTCAGTTCATTCCGGACCCGGTGATCGTCGGCTTCACCTCGGGTATCGCGGTCATCATTTGGACGGGTCAGTGGAAGGACTTCTTCGGGCTGCACCCGGCGGTGAGCGACACGCGCTTCCATCAGAAGCTCTGGGCACTGCTAGAGGCCTTCCCCGCGCTCGATGTGCCGACGACGGTGCTCGGCATCCTGACGCTGGTCGCGATCCTCTTTGCGCATCGAGTGTTCGCCCGCGTACCGGGATTGCGGCGCGTGCCTGCGCCGCTCTTCGGCATGCTACTGGCGACGATGGTGCAGGCCATCTTCCGGTTCCCGAGCGTCGCGACCATCGGTACCGCGTTCGGCGGCATCCCGCACGCGCTGCCCGGTATCACCTGGCCGTCGATTACGCTGGAACACGCGCTGCAACTCGTGGGACCTGCGTTCGCGATCGCACTGCTCGGCGCGATCGAGTCGCTCCTGACGGCCGTCGTTGCCGACGGCATGGCGGGCACGCGCCACAACTCGAATCAAGAGCTCATCGGACAAGGCGTCGCGAACATGCTGACGCCGCTCTTCGGCGGCTTCGCCGCCACGGGTGCCATTGCGCGCACGGCGACGAACATCCGGAACGGCGCGACCAGCCCCCTCGCGGGCGCGGTCCATGCGCTGTTCCTCGTGCTCGTCATCGTGGTGCTCGCGCCGCTGGCCGCGGCCATTCCGCTCGCGTCGTTGTCGGCGATTCTGTTCTTCGTCGCCTGGAACATGAGCGACATCCCGCACTTTTCGCGCCTGCTGCGGACGGCACCGCGCCCGGACAAGCTCTTGCTCCTCATCACGTTCGGGCTCACGGTGTTCGTAGATCTGGTGGTGGCAGTCAACGTCGGCGTCATGCTGGCGGCGCTGCTGTTCATGCGGCGCATGTCCGAATCCGTCAGCGTGCAGCGGGAGATGCTGGCGAGCGCCGACGCGTCGGTTGCGACCTTCGATGCCGCTGACAAGAACGTGCGCCTGCCGCGCGATGTGATGGTGTATCGAATCGACGGTCCCCTCTTCTTCGGCGCCGCCGAGAAGCTCGAAAGCACGCTCGAGCGCACGGAGCTCGGGATCAGCACGGTAGTGATCCGACTCGATCGTGTGCCGTTCATGGATGCGACGGGATTGCAGACGCTCACGGAAATCGTGCAACGGTTTCAGAAGCGCGGCGTGCAAGTGGTGCTGTGTGGCGTCGGTGCGAGCCTCGCGCAGATGTTGGGCCGCGCCGGTCTACTGAAAGTCGTGGGCGACGCGAATGTGCTGCCGGACTTGGCCGCGGTCGAGCGTCGATTGATCGCGAGCGCTGAAGAAGACGTCCGTGCGCGCGTTGACGAAATACGCAGGGTTTAGTGAGACGAGCCGGCGTACATCTCGATGAACGCGCGCGTCACGCCATTCGTCCAGCCGAAGCCGTCTTGCAACGGATACTCGCCGCCCCCGCCCGGCCGAGCTTCCTGCACGTCGTATTTCTCGAGCAGCTTGCCCGTCTCATGATAGGTGCGCGACACCGTCTCGAGCCAGCGCGTGGCGATTTTCCGAGCCAGCTCCGTTTCGCCGTAGTTATTGAGGCCGACGACGGCGATCCACTGATGCGGCGCCCAGCCGTTCGGCGCGTCCCATTGCTGGCCGGTGCGCTCGGGCGTCGTGAGCAGCCCGCCCGGCGCGAGCAGCAGTGTGGACACGACGGTCGCCACGGCGCGCGCTTGCTCCGGCTCGGCGAGGCCGACGAACAGCGGATAGGTCATCGCCACCGTGGGTCGATCGAGCTGTTGCCGGCGCTGCCAGTGGTAGTCGAGGAAGCGGCCGTACGCCGCGTCCCATAAATAACGCTGCATCGATTTGCGCCGCTGTGCCGCGCGGCCCTCGAATTCGTTGACGCAGCTCGGATCGCGCACCTCGCCGCAACCGGCCGCGATCGCGCGCTCGAGCCCGAACAGCAGACTATTGAGATCGACCGGAATAATGGCGGTCGTCTCGATCGTGGCGAGCGAGCGGCCGTCGGCGAACCAGCGCGAGCTGAAATCCCAGCCGCTCTCCGCCGCGGAGCGAATATCGCGATAGAGCTCGGCGGCCGGCCGCGCCGAGGCCGCCGCCAGCTCCGCGTCCTCGCGATAGGACTCATCGCGCGGCGTGTCCGAAGCATCCCAATAGCGATTGAGGATCGCGCCGTCCGGCAAAGCCACGACGTGCTCGACCGCCTGCCCCGGCTTCAACCCCTGCTCGCCGTGCATCCAGAACGCATGCTCGGTGCGCAGCGCGGGCAAGTACTTGGCGTACGCGGCGGCGAGATTCTTCTCGTCCGTGAGCCCGACCATCATGAAGAAGAACGGCGGCTGCGAACGACTGAGATAGTAGGTGCGCGTGCCGTTCGGAACGTGCCCGTAGCGACCGACGAGGTCTGCGAAATTCCGGGTCATATCCAGCACGACCTGGCGCTGCCCATCGCGCACGAGGCCGAGCATCGTGAAGTATGAATCCCAGTAATACATCTCGCGGAAACGGCCGCCGGGAACGACGTACTGCCGATTGAGCGGCAACAGCGATCCGTTGGCCGCGGGGAACGTCGGTGCACGCGTCAGAAAGGGCCAGAGCGCTGCGATGTGCTCGGGCAGCGAGGCGCCCCGATTTCTAATCGCCGCCGGCAGCGGCGTGTTGGCGGCCGTCGGCACCGCGAAGTGCGCGCGAACGAATGCGGCCAGCTCGGCTTTCGTGCGCGGCGGCTGCGTGCGATACGCGGCCAGGATGGCTTCCGGCGAGCCGCGCGGCACAGCATCTGCGAACGTCTTGCTGTCGGGAAAGAGGTGCTCCGTCTGGACGCGCGTATACAGCTCGCCGAAGAGCTCGGCCGGCGTGGGTGGCCGGACCGGTGATTCCCGCGCGACGCTCGCGCCCACGAGCGCGAGCGAGGCCAACACGCCCAAGAGGGCCGCACGAATCCGAATGACGCTGTCGCGTCGTCGCAGGTCGAGCTTGGGCATGCATTCAGCATAGCGGGTTGTCGGTTTGGGCGTTCCCTGTTCGTCATTGAGACAGGAACGACTGCTTTGGAGATGTGCGATGAACGCCTCGACTGGATTGGCGCCGGCTTCGCAAACGGTGCGCGGACGCGCCCGCTGGGCCGCTTGGATGGCCCTCGCGATCGCGGGATTGAAGGAGCTCGGCCCCTATGCCGCCATCGAGATCCTACTGCCGGGCGGCACGCTCATCGCACTGGCCCTGTGGCTCTACCGCAAGCGCCGAGCCCGAACGGCGAGCTACAACCTCAAGAGCTGCGTGACCTGCGCGTGAAACGTCCGGCCGACATTGAAGCGCCGTGACGATGGCCCGTGCTTCAAACGACTTCGAACAACCCCGCCGCTCCCATTCCCCCGCCGATACACATCGTGACGACGACGTATTTCACGCCGAGGCGCTTGCCGGCCAACAACGCGTGACCGGTGAGGCGTTGGCCGCTCACGCCATAAGGATGGCCGATCGCGATGGCGCCACCGTCGATGTTCAGCCGGTCGTCGGGGATGCCGAGCTTGTCGCGGCAGTAGATCACTTGCACGGCGAACGCTTCGTTCAGCTCCCAGAGACCGATGTCGTCGACCGCGAGGCCGGTGCGCTTCAGGAGCTTCGGCACCGCGAACACAGGACCGATGCCCATCTCGTCCGGCTCACAGCCGGCCACCGCGAATCCCCGGAAAATGCCGAGCGGCTGCAGGCCGCGCTTCGACGCGAGGGTGGAGCTCATGAGCACACAGGCACCCGCGCCGTCCGAGAACTGGCTCGCGTTGCCCGCCGCGATCGTGCCGCCCGGAATCGCCGGCTTGATCTTCGACACGCCTTCATAGGTGGTGTCGGCGCGTAAGCCCTCGTCCTTCTCGATCGTCACTGCTCGCGTCGAGAGCCGGCCCGAATCCTTGTCGACGGTGGCCATGGTCGCCGTCGTCGCGACGATCTCGGCTTTGAAGTGTCCCGCCGCTTCGGCTGCGGACGCGCGCAATTGGCTGCGAACGCCGTACTCGTCCATCCGCTCGCGCGAGATCGAGTAGCGGCTCGCAACCGTCTCGGCTGTTTGCAGCATCGGCCAATACAGGGCGGGCTTGTTCTCGTTGATCCACGAGTCGCGCAACATGTGCTTGTTGAGCTCGTTCTGCACGCACGAGATCGACTCGACGCCGCCGGCGACGAACACATCACCCTCGTTCGCGATGATCCGCTGAGCCGCCATGGCGATGCTCTGCAGCCCGGAGCTGCAGAAGCGATTCACTGTGACGCCGGAGACCGTCACCGGACAGCCCGCGCGATATGCAATCTGACGCGCGATGTTGCTGCCCGTGGCGCCTTCGGGCAGCCCGCAGCCCATGATCACGTCATCGATCTCGCTCGGATCGACTTTGGCGCGCTCGATCGCGGCCTTGACGGCCTGGCTACCGAGCAGCGACCCATGAGCCATATTGAATGCACCCCGCCACGACTTCGCGAGCGGTGTGCGCGCGGTGGAAACGATGACAGCATCAATGCTCATGCGGCCCCCTGATCGAACGACTTGAACGAGCCCTCTTCGGCCGCGAGCCGCGCCAGGAGCGGCGCGGGCTGCCACGCATTCGGATCGCCGAGCGGATCCGCGGCGAATTGCTGCAAACGCCTCACGACGTCGTACAAGCCCACTGTGTCGGCGTAGAACATCGGCCCGCCGCGCCACACCGGGAAGCCGTAGCCCGTGAGATACACGACATCGATGTCGGAGGCGCGCTGCGCGATCTTCTCTTCGAGAATCTTCGCGCCTTCGTTGACCAGCGCGAACACGAGGCGATCGACGATCTCGTTGGGGGCGATTTGGCGCGGCACGACGCCGAGCTCGGCGCGATGCTTGGCGATCAGCTCGTCGACGACCTTCGACGGATAGGCGGTGCGATCGCCCGGCTTGTAGTCGTACCACCCCGCTTGCGTCTTCTGCCCGAAGCGCCCGAGCTCGCAGAGCTTGTCGCCGATCGTCGAGTACTTCCAGCTCGGATTCTCGGCGGCCTTGCGCTTGCGGATACGCCAACCGACATCGTTGCCCGCGAGATCGCCGACGCGGAACGGACCCATCGCGAAGCCGAACGCTTCGAGCGCGCCGTCGATCTGCTGGGGCGAGGCGCCCGCTTCGAGCAGATAGCCGGCTTGGCGCACGTACTCGTGCAGCATGCGATTGCCGATGAAGCCGTCGCACACGCCGGACACGACCGGCGTCTTCTTCAGCGTCTTCGCCAGCTTCATCGTCGTGGCCAGCACGTCTTTGGCCGTGGCCTCGCCACGCACGACTTCGAGCAGCCGCATGACATTCGCGGGACTGAAGAAGTGCGTGCCAACGACGTCCTGCGGGCGCTTCGTGAAGCGCGCGATCTTGTTCACGTCGAGCGTCGAGGTGTTGGTCGCGAGAATCGCGCCTGGCTTCATCACGCGATCGAGCTCGCGGAACACCGTCTCCTTCACCGACATCTCTTCGAACACCGCTTCGATGACGATGTCCGCATCCTTCAGATCGGCGTAGGACAGCGTAGACGACAGCAACGCGAGCACCTTGTCGCGATCCGCCGCCTGCATCTTGCCCTTCTTGACGCGGCCCTCGTAGATGTCACGGATGCGGGCCAGGCCGGCGTCGAGCGGCTTCTGATCCGTCTCGAGCAGAATGACGGGAATGCCGGCGTTCAAGAAGCAGATGGCGATGCCGCTGCCCATCGTGCCGCCGCCGATCACGGCCGCCTTGCGAATCTCGCGCGCCGGCGTTTCGGGCGGCACGCCCGGGATGCGCGCGGCCGCGCGCTCGGCGAAGAAGACGTGCCGGAGCGCTTTCGACTGCGTCGTTTCCATCAACTCGACGAAGTACGCGCGCTCGAGCGCCACGCCTTCGTCGAACGGCTTCGCCGACGCCTCGACGGCATCGATGCAGCGAACGAGCGCCGGAAATTGCGGGAACTTGGCTTTGACCGTGTTGCGCGCGAACTGACAGAGCGCTTCGGCATTCGGCTCTTTCACGCGCAAGTCGCGGACGCGTCGCGGGTTTTCACCTTTGCTCGCAGCGGATGCGGCGAGCTCGATAGCCGCCTCGACCGGATCACCGTCGACGACTTTGTCGAGCAGCGCAGTCTTCGCAAGGAGCTTGGCCGGCGCAGGCTCGCCGCCGAGGATCATGTTGAGCGCGGTTTCCATGCCGACGAGACGCGGCAAACGCTGCGTGCCGCCTGCACCGGGCAGCAGGCCGAGCTTGCTCTCCGGCAGCCCGATCGGCGCCTGCGCAGCGGCGACTCGGTAGTGGCAAGCGAGCACGATCTCGAAGCCGCCGCCGAGACATGTCCCGCCGATAGCGGCGACGACCGGCTTGCGCATGTCGTCTACGATGGCGATGAGCTGCAGCAGATTCGGCGCGGCACGCGAAGCCGCCAGCCCGAACTCGCGAATATCGGCGCCGCCCGAGAAGACGCCGTTCGCGCCGGTCAGCACCACGGCCTGCACGGCCTCGTCTGCTGCCGCACGCTCGAACGCCTCGGCGAGCTCGCGACGCACGGCATGCCCTAGGCTGTTGACCGGCGGGTTGCCGAAACGAATGACGGCGACTGCGCCGTGCAGCCGATAGTCCACATGGCCCATACGAAGTCTCCTGAAGCGGGCCGCGAGCATGACGGTGTGCCGGCATGCTTTCAAGCGTGCATCAGAGAGACCGACGCCTGCGTGTACCGCGATCCTTTGCGTACTCGCGACACCTTGCCGTGCGCAGAAACGCGCAGTAGGCTCGTTTCAAATTTGCAGAATGAAGTTTCATTCTGCGAAACACAACAATTCAGGCTGAGAGGCTTTGCTGACGTGAATCTCGAATACTCCCCTGCCGAACTCGAGTTCCGCGCCGCGGTGCGCGCCTTCCTGCGCGAGAGGCTGCCGCCGGACATCAGCGCGAAAGTGCTCGGCTTCAAACGTCTGTTACGAGAGGACTGGCAGCGTTGGACGCAGATCCTCCACGAGAAAGGCTGGTCCGCGCCGTCGTGGCCCCGAGAAGCCGGCGGGCCGGGGTGGTCGACGATCGAGCAGCACATTTTCGACGAGGAATGCGCCGCGGCCGGCGCGCCGCCGATGATCGCGTTCGGCGTCCGCATGGTCGCGCCGGTGATCATGGCGTTCGGCAGTCGCGAGCAGCAGCAGTACTTCCTGCCGCGGATTCTTTCAGGCGAGCACTGGTGGTGTCAGGGCTACTCGGAGCCGGGCTCGGGCTCCGATCTCGCATCGCTCAAGACACGTGCGGAACGGCGCGGCGACACGTACGTCGTGAACGGGCAGAAAACGTGGAACACGCTCGGTCACTTCGCGGATTGGATCTTCTGTCTGGTGCGCACGGATGCCGAGTCGAAGCCGCAAGCGGGCATCTCGTTCCTGTTGATCGACATGAGGACGCCGGGGATCACGGTGCGCCCCATTCCGCTGCTCGATGGTGAGCATGAAGTGAACGAGGTGTGGTTCGACAACGTCGAGGTGCCCGTCGCGAACCGCGTCGGCGACGAGAACAAGGGCTGGACCTACGCGAAGTATCTGCTGGCGCACGAGCGCGTGAATATCGCCCAGCTCGGGCAATCGAAGCGCGAGCTGAAGAAATTGAAGGAGCTCGCGGCGCGCGCGATCAGCGACGGCAAGCCGCTCGTCACGGATGGGCGCTTTCGCGATCGGATTGCGGAAGTCGAGATCGATCTGCTCGCGCTGGAATTCACGGTATTGCGCGTGCTGAAGGAGGATGGCTCGCAGAGCAATCCGGGGCCGGAGTCGTCGCTGCTGAAAGTGCGCGGCTCGCAGATTCAGCAGACCCTCGCGGAGCTGAAGATGCAGGCGCTCGGGCACTACGCGTTGCCGTGGATTCCCGAGGCGCTCGATGCCGGATGGCAAGGCGAGCCGGACGGCGCCGCGGAGTGGGCCGCGTTCAGCGGCCGCTATTTCAACATGCGCAAGACCTCGATCTACAGCGGGTCGAACGAGATCCAGCGCAACATCATCGCGCAGCGGATTCTTGGGTTGTAACGCTATGGATTTTCAGCTCACGCAAGATCAGAGGATGCTGCAGGAGGCTGTGCAGCAGTTCGTCGCGGGCGAGTACGGCTTCGAGGCTCGCAACAAGGTATTGGCGACGCCGTTGGGATTCAGTGAGGAGATTTGGAGAGGGCTCGCGGAGCAAGGCGTTCTCGGGATTGGCTTACCCGAAGAGCATGGGGGCATTGGCGGTCCCGTCGAAGTCATGGTGGTGATGGAGCAGCTCGGGGCCGGGCTCGTGTTGGAGCCGTTCCTCAGCAGCGTCGTGCTCGGTGGCGGGTTGATCGCGCGTCATGGCTCGGCCGAGCAGCAAGCGTCGGTTCTGCCGCCGATTGTCGCAGGCAAGACTCGCGTTGCGTTGGCTCACCACGAAACCGGCGCGCGCTACGCGCTCGATTACGTGAACACGGTTGCGCGCGAGCGCGACGGCCGTTACGTTCTTTCGGGCACGAAGACTGTCGTGCTGGATGGGGCGACGGCGAATCTGCTGATCGTATCTGCGAAAACAGCAGATGCGCTGTCGTTGTTCCTCGTAGAGCCCACAGCAAGTGGTGTCGAGGTCGTGCGCTACCGCACGCAGGACGGGCGCAACGCCGCCGATATCGAGCTCAACGAGGTGCACGTCGCGAAGGATCGCATCATCGGCGGCGGGCTCGACGCGCTCGAGGAAGCCCTCGATCACGCTATCGCGGCGCTGTGCGCCGAAGCGGTCGGCATCATGGAGGCGCTGAACGTCGCGACGCTCGAATACCTGAAGACCCGCGTGCAATTCGGCCAGCCCATCGGCCGCTCGCAGGTCCTCCAGCATCGCATGGCCGACATGTTCATGATGGCCGTGCAAGCGCGCTCGATGAGCATCCTGGCGACGGGCCGCTGTGCCGCGAACACCGATCGTGCGCAACGTCGGCACGACGTATCTGCCGCGAAAGCCTTCATCGGCAAGGCCGCGCGCTTCGTCGGCCAGCAGGCCGTGCAGCTGCACGGCGGCATGGGCATGTCCGCCGAGCTCGTCGTGAGTCACTACTTCAAGCGACTGACGATGATCGGCGTGACCTTCGGCGACGTCGATCATCACGTCGGTGTCATCAGCGACCAAATCCTTGCGGAGCGTGCATGAGCGAGCCCAACGACAACGCGACGGCGAGGAGCGTCAAACACCTCTTCGATCTCTCGGGACGCGTCGCACTGGTGACCGGCGGCTCACGCGGTCTCGGGCTCGCGATGGCGCACGCGCTCGGCGACATGGGTGCGAAAGTGGCGCTCACCGCGCGCAAGGCGGACGAGCTCGACGCAGCGGTGACACAGCTCCGCGCGCGTGGCATTCACGCGGAAAGCGTCGTCAACGACCTCGCGAAACCCGACACGATCGAGCCGCTGGTCGAAGCCGTCGTCGCCAAGCTCGGCCCCATCGACATCTTGATCAACAACGCCGGCACGGCGTGGGGCTCGCCGACGGAGGAGCATCCGTTCGATGCCTGGCAGAAGGTCGTCGATCTGAATCTCACCGGCACGTTCCGCGTCACCCAGGAAGTCGGCAAGCGCTGCATGATCCCGCGCAAGTACGGGCGCATCGTGAACATTGCGTCGTTGGCGGGGCTGCAAGGGTCGCATCCCGAGGTGTTCCGCGCGATTGCGTATCAGACGACGAAGGGCGGGCTCGTGAACTTCACACGCGCGCTCGCGGCCGAGTGGGGGCGGCATCACATCGTCGTGAATGCGATTTGCCCCGGGTTCATCGTGACGCAGATGAGTCGCGCGACGCTCGACAAGATCGCCCCGCTCGTCAAGGCGAGCACTCCGCTGCGCCAACTCGGCGAAGAGCAAGATATGCAAGGCCTGGTGGTGATGCTCTCGAGTGCCGCGGCCCGCCACATCACCGGCCAAATCATTGCCGTCGACGGCGGCTCGAGCATCGTATGACCGTCGCGCGCACATTGGACGCCCCTGCCCTCGAGAAGTACTTCTCGACGGCATTGCCGGCAATCGGCAGCGTCTCCAGTGTGCGCCAATTCGACGGCGGTCAGTCGAACCCGACATACCTCATCAAGGCGAGCTCGGGGCAATACGTCCTCAGGCGCAAACCACCGGGCGTGCTTCTGCCCTCGGCTCACGCCGTAGACCGCGAATTCCGCGTCATCCGCGCGCTTCACGACACGGACGTGCCGGGTGAAATCTATCGCGACCCCGACCTCCCGCGGATGACCCCGCGCCAACGCGCGAAAATCTACGACGAGCTCAACCGCGTCGTCGCCGCCCTCCATTCCATCGACCCGACCGCAGTGGGCCTCGGCGACTTCGGCAGAGCCGGCAACTATGCCGAACGCCAGATCGCCCGCTGGACCCCCGCGATTCTCCAAGGCGTGAAGGCGCGCAGCCTGCAAGGCAACGCCTCCAGCACCGATGCGTCCCAAGCCGGCGAGCGCGCGCGCCCGATGGCCGAGGCCGGCTGGGCGCAAGTCGTGCAGGCTCACCACTGAGGAGTACGCCACGATGGATTTCAGCTACTCCGATAGAGTCGTCGCGCTGCGCAAGCGCATCGATGACTTCATGCGCGAGCTCATCCTCCCGGCCGAAGCGGCCTACAAAGAGGAAGTGCAGGCGAATCGCCGTGCCGGCAACGCATTCGCGCCCACGCGCACGATGGAGACGCTCAAAGAACGCGCCCGCGCCGAGGGCCTGTGGAACTTGTTCCTGCCGGGCTCGGGCCACGGCGCCGGCCTCACGAATCTCGAATACGCGCCGGTCTGCGAGCTGATGGGCCGCTCGCCGCTCGCGCCCGAGGCCTTCAATTGCAGCGCGCCCGACACGGGCAACATGGAAATTCTCGAGCGCTACGGCACGCCCGAGCAAAAGGCACGTTGGCTCGAGCCGCTGCTCGCCGGCGAAATTCGCTCCGCATTCGCGATGACCGAGCCCGATGTCGCATCGAGCGATGCGACCAACATCAGCTGCTCGATCGCGCGCCAAGGCAACGAGTACGTCATCAACGGCCGCAAGTGGTGGACGAGCGGAGCGAACAGTCCACGCTGCAAGCTCATCATCCTGATGGGCAAGACGGACCCGAAGAACACCGATCGTCACCGCCAGCAATCGATGGTGCTGCTGCCGATCGAAACGCCGGGGATCACGGTGCTGCGCCACCTGAGCCTCTTCGGCTACGACGATGCGCCCCACGGCCACGCGGAAGTGAAACTCGAGAACGTGCGCGTGCCCGTGACGAACATCCTGCTCGGCGAAGGGCGTGGGTTCGAGATCGCGCAAGGCCGGCTCGGCCCCGGCCGCATCCATCATTGCATGCGCACCATCGGCGCCGCGGAACGCGCGTTGTCTCTGATGTGCAAGCGTGTATCGGGCCGCACCGCCTTCGGCGGCCCGCTCTCGCATCAGGGCGTCACGCTCGAGCGCATCGCGAAGGCACGCATCCTCATCGAGCAGGCGCGACTCTTGGTGCTGAACGCCGCGTACATGATGGACAAGGTCGGCAACAAAGCCGCCGCCAAACACATCGCCATGATCAAGGTCGCTGCGCCGCAAATGGCCTGTCAGGTCATCGACTGGGCAATGCAGGCACATGGCGGCGCCGGCATGTGCGACGACTTCCCGCTCGCCTCCGACTACGCGCACGCGCGCGCGCTGCGCCTCGCGGACGGCCCGGACGAAGTTCACTGCAATCAGATCGGCCGCTTGGAGCTTGGAGAGCAACTCGCATGAATCAGGTCGTACGCATGGTCCCTCGCACGCGTCCCCGCCGCGCGCTCGATGCCACGACGAATGCACGGCTGCAGGCCTCGTACCGGCAGCGTGACAAAGGCGATCGGCAATTCGTCGAAGCCCTCGCGCGCGGGCTCGCGATCCTGCGCTGCTTCCGATCGACGGACCATTTGCTCGGCAATCAGGAGATCGCGCGGCGCACGGGCCTGCCCAAGCCGACCGTTTCGCGCCTCACGCACACGCTCACGCAAATGGGCTTCCTGCAACCGACTCAGCACGATGAGTACGCGCTGGGCGTCGGCGTGCTCGCCCTCGGTCACGCGTATCTCGCGAGCCTCAATGTGCGCGACGTCGCGCGACCCTTGATGCAGGAGTTCGCGGACTTCGCGAAAGCGACAGTGTCGCTCGGCGAAGCGGACGGGCCGCGCATGGTCGTGCTGGACATCTGTCACGGCAGCCCGACGTATCGCCTGCGGCTCGATATCGGCGAGCGCGTGCCTCACAACACGACGGCGCTCGGGCGCGCGTACATCGCCGGCATGTCGGAGGAACGACGCCGGCAATGCATCACCGGCCTCACTGAACGCCAACCCGCCGAGACGCGCCTCGAATTCGGCAACAGCATCCGCGACTCGCTGCGCGACTACGACAAGCACGGTTTCGTGTCGTCGTTCGGCGATTGGAAGGAAGACATCTTCGCGTGCGGCGTGCCGCTCGTGTCCGCAGATGGTCGCCGGATCTTCTCGGTGAGCTGCAGCGGCCCGGTGTTCGACATGACTCGCAAGCGTCTGATGACGGAGCTGGGCCCGCGCATCGTGCAGCTGCGCGACCGCATTCTCGAAGCGACGCACGGCGTCTTCTAATCGCACCCAAGGCCATGGAAGAGCTTCACAAACCGTTCTGGCCCGCGCACCGACCCCGGGACATTCACGTTCCGGAGACCTCGTTGTGGTTCAACCTGGCCACATCGGCGGCGCGCTTCCCGAACAAGACGAGCACGATTTTCTACGACACCGAGCTGCGCTACGCGGAGATGAAGTCCGCCGCCGAGCGCCTTGCGGGCTTTCTGCAGCAGGGCTGCGGCGTGCGCCAGGGCGATCGGGTTGCGCTGTACATGCAGAACAGCCCGCAGTTCGTCATCGCCTACTACGCTATCTTGCGAGCCGACGCGGTAGTGGTGCCCATCAACCCGATGAATCGCGCGCTCGAGCTCGCGGCGATCATCGCAGATGCAGGCGCGCAGGTCGTGATCGCTCCGCAGGATCTGTACGAGAACGTCGAGCCCCTGCTCGGCCGCTCGATTCGGCATGTGGTCGTCGCGTGCTACTCGGACTATCTTACCGCCACGACGGATCTCGACGTACCGGACCCGCTCACCGCGCCTCGGCAAGTGATCCGCGCGAGCGGCGTCACGTTGTGGCGCGACGCTCTCGAGCGCGGCATCCAGCCGGGTCCGCATATGTCGACGGCCGACGATCTGTGCGTCATGCCATACACGTCGGGCACCACCGGCCAGCCGAAAGGCTGCATGCATCGGCATCGAAGCGTGATGCATACGGCGGTGGCCGTAGTCGTGTGGCACGGCTTGCATCACGAGGAACGCGGCCTGTGCGTGCTGCCCATGTTCCATGTCACGGGCATGCAGCACTGCATGAACATTGCCATGTACCTCGGCAGCAGCGGCGTGATCATGTCGCGCTGGAATCGCGACATGGCCGGCAAGCTGATCGAGCGCTATCGCTGCACGCGATGGGCATCGGTGCCGACGATGCTCATCGATTTCCTTGCGAGCCCGACAACGGCCGGCTACGACGTCTCGAGCCTCGCGAGCATCGGCGGCGGCGGCGCGGCCATGCCGGAAGCGATCGCGCGCGCATCGGAAGCGAGGTTCGGCCTGAAGTATCTCGAGGGTTACGGCATGACGGAGACGATGGCGCCGACGCACGCCAATCCCGAGGCGCGGCCGAAGCGCCAGTGCCTCGGCATTCCGATTTTCAATACGGAGTCGCGGATCATCGACCCGCAGACGCTCGCGGACGTGCCGCAAGGAGACGTCGGCGAGATCGTCGTGCGCGGTCCGCAGATCTTTGACGGCTACTGGAACAGGCCGCAGGCAACCGAAGAGGCCTTCGTCGCGATCGACGGCAAGCGCTACTTGCGCACCGGCGATCTCGGGCGCATGGACGACGACGGCTACTACTTCTTCGTCGATCGCATCAAGCGAATGATCAATGCAGCGGGCTTCAAGGTGTGGCCCGCGGAGGTGGAGTCGCTGCTCTTCGCGCACCCGGCCGTGCAGGAGGCCGTCGTCATCGCCTCGAAGGACGCGAAGCGCGGCGAGACGGTGAAGGCACTCGTCGTGCTGAAGCCCGCCGCGCGCGGTCGGCAAACACCCGAGCAGATCATCGACTGGGCGAAGGCGAACATGGCGGCGTACAAAGTGCCGCGGGTCGTGGAGTTGGTGGAGACCCTGCCCAAATCTAGCTCGGGCAAGGTGATGTGGCGCGAGCTGCAGGAACAAGAGGATCGGGCTTCCGCCCGCACCTAGCCCATCATGAAAGCGCTCGTCTGCAAGGAATTCGGACCTCTCGAAGCGCTGCGCGTCGAAGACGTGCCGGCGCCCATCGCGGGTCCGGGCCAAGTGGTGATCGACGTCGCCGCCGCGTCCGTGAATTTTCCCGACGCACTGCTCGTGCAAGGCAAGTATCAAGCGAAGCCCGCCCTGCCCTTCATTCCCGGCGCGGAGTTATCGGGCACCATCGCTGCAGTGGGCGAAGGCGTCGAGACGGCACGCATCGGCACGCGCGTGCTCGCGGTGTCGGGGCGCGGCGCCTTCGCGCAGCAAGTGGCGGTGAATGCAGACTCAGCGCTCCCGCTCGACGATGGGATCGATCTCGCGACCGCCGCGGCAATGCCCCTGACCTACGGCACGGCGTATCACGCGCTGCTCGATCGCGCCGACCTCCAGCCGGGCGAAACGCTGCTCGTGCTCGGCGCCGGCGGCGGTGTGGGGCTCGCCGCCGTCGAGCTCGGCAAGATTCTCGGCGCGACGGTAATCGCGGCCGCGTCGTCGCAAGAAAAGTTGGAGGCGGCTGCCAGCCACGGCGCTGCGCATTTGATCAACTACACGACTGAAGATCTGCGTGCTCGGCTGAAGAAGATCACCGGCGACAAAGGTGTCGATGTCGTGTGCGATCCGGTCGGCGGCCCGCATACGGAGCCCGCGTTGCGCGCCACCGGATGGCGCGGCCGCTATCTCGTCATTGGTTTCGCCGCGGGCGACATCCCGCGCATTCCGCTCAATCTCACGCTGCTGAAGGGCAGCGCTCTCGTCGGTGTGTTCTGGGGTGAATTCATGCGACGCGAGACGGCTCGAGGCGCCGCCGAGCTCGCACAACTCGTCACGTGGCTACGCGAGAAGCGCGTGCGCCCGCTCGTGACGGAGCGCTATCCCCTCGAACATGCCGCGGCGGCGCTGATTGCGGTCAACGAACGAAAGGTCATCGGAAAGCTGCTCATCACTCTGTGACTTGGACAACAGGGGGACTCACAAATGGCTCACAAGCAAGTCTCGCTTCGCCGGAGGTGTGCGCTGCTGGCTGCGGTGCTGCCCGGCATCCCCGCCGCACTCGCGCAGAGCTCGGCCACGCCAACGAATGGCGATTCCGTGAAGAACATGACCGAGATCATCGTCACGGCCCAAAAGCGCGCTCAGAACTTGCAGGACGTGCCGATCGTCGTGACCGCTGTATCCGGACAGCTCCTGCAGGACACCGGCGTCAAGCGCCGAGCCCGGTCCAGGGCTCGGCGCCGCTGCCGACAAGCTTAGGTACCGCTGTCCTACACACCTCGCCGATCTCCGCCGACATTCCGCAAAAGGCGCCCGGCCCATCATGAGGCCCAGTTCGAACGGAACCGGGAGAGGGCTAATGCTTCATTACGCAGTCGTGTTCTTCATCATCGCGCTGATCGCGGCCGTATTCGGCTTCGGTGGCATCGCTGCCGGTGCGGTCGGTATCGCGAAGGTGCTGTTCTTCGTGTTCCTGATCCTGGCGGCCATCAGCTTCATCGCGAACGCGGCTCGCAGGACGTAGACCTCGGATCACCTCGTGGCCGACTGATACGGACAGCGGCCACGATGGGGGCAGAACGAGCGCCGGCTGTTTACCGCCGGCGCTCATTATTTTGGGTCACGTGGCCCGCAGCGCAGTCGCCACCGGCAGCCGTGCGGCGCGCATTGCCGGGAGCGAGCCGCCGATCAGTCCGATCGTCAGCGCCCAGATGATGCTGATCAGGAAGATGTGCGGCGTCACCGTGAGCTTGAAGATCAGCCCCGCCATGTCCACCGCGTTGCCGCTGAACAGCGCCCACGCGATGAGCGCGCCGAGCAACGCCCCGGGCAGCGCGAGCACTATGCCTTCGATCAGTACCGATACGATGATCGGCCCGCTGTTGAACCCGATGGCGCGCAGCGTTGCGATCTCGCGCCGCCGGGCATCCACGGAAGCGTAGAGACTGTTGAGCGCGCCGAAGATCGCGCCGCTCGCCATCACCGTGCCGACGAAATACGCGACGAAGTCGAGCAGCGAATTCAGCTGCCCGAAGTTGTACTGCATGCTCTTCTGTTGCGTCCGAGCTTCTGCGCTCACGGCGGGGTTGCTGGTGAGCGCGTCCTTGAATTTCTGAAAGGCGGCGGCCGATTCGAGCTGCACGGTGGCCGACTGGAACGTGTTGCGGTTGAATGCAGACATCACGGTGTCGGCATCCGCGCGCTGACGCGCTCGGCCTGTCGCGGCGTCAGGTGGCCTATTACGCAAGCGGCGAGCGGGCCGTTCCGCGCACGGTGCTTCTGGCCTGCAAGGGATGGGAAGTCGAGAAGCAAAGCGCGGCAGCTTAGTTGTGGACGTCTTGCGCGGACGATATCGGCAGTCTCAGCTCGCGCGCCATGCGCTCCGCTCTGCGAGAACACGCGCCGAGCATCCACCGCAGAAGCAAAGAGGCCGGCGCACTCTCGCACGCCAGCCTCTTCATTCCTTAGACGACTCGCCCGTCAGTGCGCCGGCACGACATCCTTCACGCGCCGCCGTCCATTCGGCCGCGTCCGCTTCTCGTCCGTCGACTCCGCCGTCGGAGTGGGCTGATGAGTCAGCGCCACCTGCAGCACCTCGTCGATCCAGCGCACCGGCTTGATCTCGAGATTGCCCTTGATGTTGTCGGGAATCTCGACGAGATCCTTCTGGTTCTCGTCCGGGATCAGCACCGTCTTGATGCCGCCGCGGTGAGCCGCCAGCAGTTTCTCCTTCAAGCCGCCGATCGGCAGCACCTCGCCGCGCAGGGTGATCTCACCCGTCATGGCGACATCCGACCGCACCGGAATCTTCGTCAGCGCCGAGACCAGCGCCGTGCACATGCCGATGCCCGCGCTCGGGCCGTCCTTCGGCGTGGCCCCTTCCGGAATGTGCAAGTGGACGTCGTGCTTCTGATAGAACTCGGGCTCGAGTCCGAGCACCGACGCACGGCTGCGCACCACCGTCATTGCGGCCTGGATGGACTCCTGCATCACCTCGCCCAGCTGGCCGGTGTGCTGCAGCTTGCCCTTGCCCGGCACCACCGCGGCTTCGATGGACAGCAGCTCGCCGCCCACTTCCGTCCACGCGAGGCCCGTGACCTGGCCGATGCGGTTCTGGTCCTCCGCCTTGCCGTAGCGGAAGCGGCGCACGCCCAGGAACTTGTCGAGATTCTTCGGCGTGACCGAGACGCTCTTGCCGTCCTTGTCCTTGGTCTGGAGCAGCAACTGCTTCACGGCCTTGCGGCAGATCTTCGCCACTTCGCGCTCGAGGCTGCGCACGCCGGCTTCGCGCGTGTAGTAGCGCACGATGTCGAGCAGCGCGGTGTCGGACACCTTCAGCTCGTCTTCCTTCAGGCCGTTGTTCTTCATCTGCTTCGGCAGCAGGTAGCGGCGCGCGATGTTCATCTTCTCGTCTTCCGTGTAACCGGGCAGACGGATGACTTCCATGCGATCGAGCAACGGCGGCGGGATGTTCAAGCTGTTCGCCGTGCACACGAACATCACTTCTGACAGGTCGAGATCGACCTCGAGGTAATGGTCGTTGAACGTGGTGTTCTGCTCGGGGTCGAGCACTTCGAGCAGCGCCGCCGACGGATCGCCGCGGAAGTCCATGGACATCTTGTCCACTTCGTCCAGCAGGAACAGCGGATTGTGAACCGCCGCCTTCGACATGTTCTGCACGATCTTGCCCGGCATCGAGCCGATGTACGTGCGCCGGTGGCCGCGGATCTCGGCCTCATCGCGCACGCCGCCCAGTGACATGCGCACGAACTTGCGATTCGTCGCGCGCGCGATGCTCTGGCCCAGCGACGTCTTACCGACGCCCGGCGGACCGACGAGACAGAGAATGGGACCCTTCAGCTTGTCCACGCGCTGTTGGACGGCCAAGTACTCGACGATGCGTTCCTTGACCTTCTCCAGCCCAAAGTGGTCCTCGTCCAGCACCTTCTCGGCGCGGGCGATGTCCTTGATGATCTTGGTGCGCTTCTTCCACGGCACTTTCACGAGCCAGTCGATGTAGTTGCGCACGACGGTGGCTTCCGCCGACATCGGCGACATCATCTTCAGCTTGTTCAGCTCGCTCGTGGCCTTCTCGCGGGCTTCCTTGGGCATGCCCGCCTTGGCGATCTTCTGCTCGAGCTCGGTGATCTCGTTGCCGCCCTCGTCCATCTCGCCGAGCTCTTTCTGAATGGCCTTCATCTGCTCATTCAGGTAGTACTCGCGCTGGGACTTCTCCATCTGGGCTTTGACACGGCCGCGGATGCGCTTCTCGATCTGCAGCACGTCCATCTCGCCCTCGATGGCGACGAGGATGTGCTCGAGACGCTTCTTGATGTCGAGGATCTCGAGCACCTTCTGCTTCTCGGGCAGCTTGAGCGACATGTGCGCAGCCACGGTGTCGGCGAGCCGACCCGCGTGCTCGATGCCCGCCAGTGCGGTCAGCACTTCCGGCGGCACCTTCTTGTTGAGTTTCACGTACTGCTCGAACTGCGAGATGACCGAACGTCCAAGAACGTCCATCTCGCGCTCGTCATACGCCTCGACGTCGGGCATGAGCACGACATCGGCCGAGTAGTGTTCGCCGGCGTGCAGCTTCTCGATGCGCGCGCGGTCGACGCCTTCGACGAGCACCTTCACGGTGCCGTCCGGCAGTTTCAGGAGTTGCAGAATGGTGGCGACCGTACCGATGCGGTACAGGTCGTCGGCCTTCGGATCGTCCACGTCCGCCTGCTTCTGCGCGACCAGCATGATTCGCTTGTCTGCGCGCATGGCAACGTCGAGCGCTTGGATCGATTTTTCTCGCCCGACGAAGAGCGGGATCACCATGTGCGGATAGACGACCACGTCGCGCAACGGGAGCACGGGAACGCTCTCGATGCCCGGAGGAGTCGCAGTCACACTGGTGGTAGATGGGTCGGACACGCTGAAGCCCTCGCTGCGGTGAAGTGAGACGGCTTCAGGTGCGAGCCGAAGCCGACTACGCGTGTTGAGTAGTGTAACGGGAAATAAGGCACATCGACCCACGTTTCAATGAAGTGAGTCGCGGAAACACGACGTTACCTCTCTCGACCGAGAGAGGTAACACGGTTTTTCTTTAGTGGTGGTTGGTTCCGGAGACGCGGCGCGGGGGCTGCGCTTCGTCTTCGGACTTGTAGACGATGTACGGCTTCGTCGAACCTTCGATCACGGTCTCGTCGACCACGACCTTGGCGACGTTGCGCATGCTCGGTAGCTCGTACATCGTTTCGAGGAGCACGTTCTCGAGGATGGTGCGCAGGCCGCGCGCGCCGGTCCGGCGCTGCATCGCTCGCGTCGCCACCGCTCTGAGAGCGTCGTCACGGAACTCGAGCTCCGCGCCCTCCATGTCGAACAGGCGGCGGTACTGCTTGGTGAGCGCGTTCTTGGGCTCCGTCAGGATCGAAATCAGCGCGGCCTCGTCCAGCTCGTCGAGGGTCGCGACGACCGGCAGACGGCCGACGAACTCCGGAATCAGGCCGTACTTGATGAGATCTTCCGGCTCGACGTCATGGAACAGGTCGCTCCCATGCGGGCGGGAGTCGGTGGAGCGCACATCGGAGGTGAAGCCGATGCCGCTCTTCTGCGTGCGGTTGAGAATGATCTTCTCGAGACCGGCGAAGGCGCCGCCGCAGATGAAGAGAATATTCGCGGTATCGACCTGCAAGAATTCCTGCTGGGGATGCTTGCGGCCGCCCTGCGGCGGCACCGACGCGATCGTGCCTTCGATGAGCTTCAGCAACGCCTGCTGCACGCCCTCACCCGACACGTCGCGAGTGATCGAGGGGTTGTCGGATTTGCGCGAGATCTTGTCGATTTCGTCGATGTAGACGATGCCGGTCTGCGCTTTTTCGACGTCGTAGTCGCACTTCTGCAGCAGCTTCTGAATGATGTTCTCGACGTCCTCACCGACATAGCCCGCTTCCGTGAGCGTGGTCGCGTCGGCGATCGTGAACGGGACGTTGAGGAGCCGCGCGAGCGTCTCGGCGAGCAGCGTCTTGCCGCAGCCCGTCGGGCCGATCAGCAGGATGTTGCTTTTGGCGATCTCGACGTCGTCCTTGGAGCGAGCACCCGAGCCGCTGCGCGTCTGCAGGCGCTTGTAGTGGTTGTACACGGCCACCGAGAGCACCTTTTTGGCGCGCTCTTGACCGATGACGTACTCGTCCAGAACCTTTTTGATCTCGTGGGGCTTCGGAAGCTTGTCGCGCGCGCGTTCGGCGCGGTCTTCCAGCTCCTCACGGATGATGTCGTTGCATAGCTCGACGCATTCGTCACAGACGAACACAGAAGGACCGGCGATGAGCTTTCTGACCTCGTGCTGGCTCTTTCCACAGAAAGAGCAGTAGAGGAGTTTGCCGTCATCGTGCCGGCCGCGGGAGTCTTCGCTCATCGATCGCCCTCGTGCTGCACCGGACCTCGGAGCAAGATCGGTGCCTTGGCTTGTGCGGCAGTTTTATAGCACGCAGGGGGAGCGCTAAGCAAAGCGCCCCACCGCGCGTAACTCGTTGTAAGACTGGAACTTGTGCGTATCGGCGTCACTTGTTTCCCGGAACCGCGGATGCGATCTCACCGCGGTTTTCCAAAATCTTGTCGATCAACCCGTAGGTGACACCATCCGGCGACGACATGAAATTGTCGCGGTCCGTGTCTTTTTTGATCGTCTCGACACTCTGGCCGGTGTGCTTCGCCAGGATTTTGTTGAGTCGGTCACGGGTGTAGAGCATTTCCCGGGCGTGGATTTCCATGTCCGCCGCCTGGCCCTGAAAGCCCCCCAGCGGTTGGTGGATCATCATCCGCGCGTGCGGTAGGGCGAAGCGCTTGCCCTTGGTGCCGCCCGCGAGCAGCACGGCGCCCATGCTGGCCGCCTGGCCGATGCAGATGGTGCTGACGTCCGGCTTCACGAATTGCATGGTGTCGTAGATCGCCAATCCGGAGGTGACGACGCCGCCCGGCGAATTGATATAGAGCGAAATGTCCTTGTCCGGGTTCTCCGATTCGAGGAACAGCATCTGCGCGACCACGATGTTCGCCATGTAGTCGTCGACCGGACCCACGACGAAGATCACGCGCTCCTTCAGGAGGCGCGAGTAGATGTCGTACGCCCGCTCGCCCCGCGCCGTCTGCTCGACGACGATCGGGACCAGATTCAACGCTCGCTCATTCATTGCCCAAAGTCCTCGTTGACAAGTGCCCTCGTTACCCGGCGCCGGATCAGGCGCCGGTGCTGCCGGCTGCTTCGCCGGCGGTGTTCTGTCCAAAGCCCGTCAGCTCGCTGAAACTCACCGGCCGTTCAGTAGTGTTGGCGCGCGCGGCGATCCAGTCCACTACCTGATCTTCCAGGACGGCCGACTCGATCTGACGCATGGCGTCCGCGTTTTGCAAGTAGGCGCGTCGCACTTCGTCGGGGTTCGGATACTGAGCCGCCAGATCCGCGAGCCGCGTCTGCACGCGTTCGCGATCCACCTTCAAGCTCTCGGCGCGCACGATCTCGCCGAGCAAGAGGCCGAGCGCCACGCGACGCCGCGCCGGCTCCTCGAACGTCTGCGGCGGCGGCAGCTGCTGCGGATCCGTGATGTTCGCGCGGCGTGCCATATCGAGCTGCAGCTGTTGAATCTGCTCCTCGACGAGCGCGCGCGGGATCTCCAACGGATTCTCTTTATAGAGAGCCTCGAGCACCTGCCCGCGGATGCGGTTGCGCACGAGATCGGTGAGCTCGCGCGTCATACTCTGCTTCACCTCGGCGCGCAGCGCCTCGACGCCGCCTTCTTTGACGCCGAACGCTTCGACGAATTCCTTATTCACTTCGGGCAGCGACTGCTCCTCGACCTTCTTCACATCCAACCGGAACTCGGCCGTCTTGCCGGCCAGCTCCTTGTTGGGATGCTCGGCGGGAAATGCAACGGGCACCGTGCGGCTCTCGCCCACCGCGGCTCCCTTCACGCCCTGCTCGAGCTCGGTCATGACGCGGTTCGAGCCGATGAGGAAAGTGACGTCCTTACCCTCGCCGCCTTTCAGGGGCTCCCCGCCGACGGTGCTCGTGTAGTCGACCGTGACGCGATCGTTGTCCTGCGCGGCGCGCTCGACGGTCGTGAAGACCGGGCGCTGTTTGCGCATGCTCTCGATCATCGCGTCGATATCCTTCTCCGTGACCTCGGAGACCGGCTTCTCGACCGCGATGGTCTCGACCGGCTTCACCTTCACTTCCGGCAGGACTTCGAAGGTGGCGGCGTACTTGAGGTCGTTGTCGGGGTCGACTGCGATCGGCTCGATGCGCGGACCGGCCGCCGGGCTCAGCTTCTCTTGCGTCACCGCCTCCTGAAAGGAGGAGCGAATCAGATCGCTGATGACCTCGCCGCGCACCTGATCGCCGTATTGGCTCTTGATGACGGCGTACGGGGCCTTGCCCGGGCGAAAGCCTTTCAAGCGGGCCGTGCGCGAGATCTGCTTCAGGCGCTGCTCCACCTCCGTGGTCACGCGCTGCGCCGGGACGGCCACTTCGAGCCGTCGCTCGAGACCGGAAGTGGCGGTCAGAGATACCTGCATCTTCAATTCCTCGAATCCAATCCAACGACCCCGTTCACGGCGGGGAGATTTCAGGGGATGGTGCGAAAGGAGGGACTCGAACCCTCACGGGGGTTACCCGCTAGGACCTAAACCTAGTGCGTCTACCAATTCCGCCACTTTCGCACGTGCCGCGCGTGCACCGTCGCGCGCGCCGCCCCGTGTGGCGGTGTTTCTCTGGCCGTGCGACGGGGCGCGGGATTATAGCCGAAGGGGTCGCCGGGAACCGATGCGGTGCGCGACTTGGCGAGGGCGACTGACGGGACCGGCTAGCGCTTGCGCGGGGGTGCCGCCGGTAGGCGGCCGAGCAGCGCTTCGAGCTTGTCGACTTGCTGGTGGAGCGGATCGCTTACCGCCCGCTGCAGGAGGGTGGCGACATCCGCGTCGAGGTCGGCGCTCTGCTCGCGAAGTGTGGCGACGGCGACCGCCAGGATGGCGGGCAACTGCCTCAAGTGATGAACGATTTCCTGCAGCTCATCGCGTAACGGCCGGCTCGATCGATTGACCATGACTCACCTCGTCCCTGGATGCGGCGCTTGCGGGCCCTCCGGACCACGCGTACGCAGAGCACACTACGTCATATCCGTACGAGTTTCAACATTTTTGTGAGGCCTCTCTGGCAATTTCGTGCGAGCATCGCTACATTCGTAACCATGTCTGCGGACGAGAATTATCAGCCTCCGACCCCTGAAGACGGATTTCCGGAGCGTCTCCGTCAGGTCGTGAGTTCGTACGGAAGTACGAACGCGCTGGCCCGAGACATCGAGCGTTCGGAGGGGGCGATTCGGAAGTGGTTACGAGGGCAGTCGGAGCCGGGTGTGTCGGATTTGCGAGCGATCTGCCTCGCGACGAAGACGAGTGTCGAGTGGCTGGTGATGGGACGCGGCGACCGCAAGCCCAAGGACCGGATCGACGATCCCACCGGCGGCAGCGGCTCCGGCGCCCTTGGCAAGCTGAACCCCGGCCTGATGGAGGACGTGATCGAAACCGTGGGCTTGGACACCAAGCTCGAAGGCATCGCCCTCACGCCCGGGAAGTGCTCGGCGCTCCTGACCCTCGTTTACAACGCCTCGTGTGCCAGTCGAGTCATCGATCATGAGGCCAAGGAGTCGGCGCTCCGCTTGGCGCGCGGCTGACGCGGTACTCTCTTCGCGCCCAGCCGCGCGACCCACATCGGACGGAGACCCTGCGTTGCGACGTTCCAGTCGAGTTGTCCCCGCTTTGCCTCTGCTTGTCACTGCCGCTGTTCGCGCCGCCGAGCCCGCGCAACCCGATCCCACGGCCGCCTGCCGCGCGCTGCACGCGGACAAGGACCGCCTTGCGTGCTACGACAAGCTGTTCGGCGCACCCGAAGGCGCCCTGGTCGAGCAAACGCCCTCGCCGCCCACGCCAACGCCCGCGGTGGAGCAAGCGTTAGCCGCTGAGAACGGCGCTTCGCTCCTCGATCAGCGGTGGGAGCTGAGTCCGGACCAGAAACAGGGCACGTTCCGCGTCTCTCCTTACAAACCGGTCTACATATTGGCGGCGTCGCACGCCAGCAGCCGCAACACGACTCCGAGTAGCCCCAGCGCGGAGCACTCGGTTCTCGCGCCGCTCGACCTGGAGAGCACCGAAGTGAAATTTCAGCTCAGCCTGAAGAGCAAGCTGTGGGAAGACGTGCTCGGCGACTACTCGGACCTCTGGTTCGGCTACACGCAGTCCTCGCGCTGGCAACTCTACAACGCGAGCAACTCGCGTCCCTTTCGCGAGACGGACTACGAGCCCGAGATCATGCTCGCGTTCCGCACGCACTACTCGCTGCTCGGCTGGGAAGGTCGGCTCGCGAGCATCAGCTTCACGCATCAATCGAACGGGCGGACGGTCCCGGAATCGCGGAGCTGGAATCGTGTCATCGGTCAGATCGGTCTCGACCGACCGGGTTGGACCATCATGTTGCGGCCGTGGTGGCGCGTGCACGAGGATCCCTCGGAAGACGACAACCCGGATATCGAGGATTTCATGGGGCGCGGTGACCTCATGATCACGCGCAATTGGAATGGCCACGAGATCTCGGCGATGTTCCGCCACTCCTTGCGCGGCGGCGAGCGCTCGCACGGCGCGTTCGAGCTCAACTGGGCGTTCCCGATCCACGGCGAGTTGAAAGGCTATCTGCAGTTCTTCAACGGCTACGGTGAGAGCCTCATCGACTACAACCACAGCGCGAGCTATGTCGGACTCGGTGTCTCGCTCATCGAGTGGTACTCGCGCACGGCGGGACCGCAGTGAGCGCGGCCACGTGTGCAGTTGCGACGGCAACTCATCTTCGGTATGTGCATATTGTGAAGGTGTCGGGCGTTGGACAGAGTCCATCGCGGTCCGATGCCTGCTGAGAGATCCAACGTTCGTCAGGGTCGAAGAATGGCGCTCGCGGTAGGCATCGGATCATTCGTTCGATGCACGCGCGGCGAGCGCCGCGAACACCCGGTTGTACGAATTCACGCGCGACACGTACACACGCGCTTCGTGATCGCCGCAGCGCTGATCCGGCGTCAAACGAAAACCGCGCCGCACGTAGAGGTTGCCCGCCCCTGCGCCGCACAGATGAATCAGCGCCGCGAGATCCTGCTTCCTGCGTAGCGGTGCCGACTTCACGCCGTTGCGCTTCATGATCTCGTCGATCTTGCGATCGAGATACGCCGAGGTCAGCTCGACGGCGTGACTCGGAATCACGCGCATGTACGCCCAGTTGAACCAGCACGACTTCCAGTCGTCCCACGGCCCATCATCGACGACGACGTGATCGTGAATGCAGAGACGGCTCGCTTCGCCGAACGTGCCATCCGTGATCTGGTACATGCCGACTGCGCTCGATGCGGGTCGATACATCTCGAACGGCTGCATCCGCCATGTCCAGCGCCAGTAGGTGCGCGCGATGGGATTGCCCGAGCCTTCCACCTGAGCGAGCGCCGCGAGCAGCTCGGGCGTCATCACTTTGGTCGAGTGGCGGCGGAAGATGGGCTCGTAGGCATCCCACGTCTCGGCGGGCGTCTTGTAGAGCGTGCCGCTCACCGGGAAGAACAGCTCGGAGGGTTTGCGGACGACTTGATAGATCCAGTTCACCGCGAGCCACAGTGTGATGATGCCGACGGCACCGACGATGAATTGCATGGGCAACGAAGCTTTGCGGAACGTGCGCCACGCGCGGCGCAGATCGCGCGCGCTCGGCAGATAGCGCGTGATGCGAAAGCCGCGCGAGCCGCGGCGACGGCGCGCGCGCGTTGCGGGCCGCGGCACGCTTCGGGCAGTGGCGCGTGGGGGCATCAGCGAAGTAAAGCAGTCATCGTGCCGAGAGTGTAAGGCGCTGGCGCGCGCGGTTCACGTTGATGCTCGCTGCGGACAGCGGACCGATCGGTCATCAACGGGCATCGAGGTGTGTGGTCTTGGCCAGCCAATCGGCTGCCTGCGCGGGCGATAGTTTGTTCTGATCACGATCGACGAGTTGGTTCGCCTCGCGCATCCGATCAATGGGAATCGCGCCGATCATCGGCTGCAGCGTGCTCTTCAGAGCCGCATCGCCGGCGCGCGCGGGCGACAGCAGTACGACAGCGTCGTACGGCAGAATGGCCTGCTTCGGGTCTTCCAATACCACGAGGTCGTACGCGGCGATCCGCCCGTCGCTCGAGAACGCCGAAATCACATCGACGTCCCCGCTCGCCACTGCCCGATACATGAACGTCGATTGATACTGCCGCTGCTCCCGAAACCCGAGGCCGTACGTGTCGCGCAACGCCTGCCACTCCGGCCGGCTCAGAAACTCGTAATCCGCGCCGATGCGCAGAGTCGGCGCATGCGCCGCGAGGTCCGCCATCGTGCGAATGCCCAGCGCCTCGGCGCGGTCGCGACGCATCGCCAGCGCATACGCATTCTCGAAGCCGAGCGAGCCCAGCACCGTCACGCCGCGATTCTTGCGCAGCCACTCGGTCAGCTCGGCGAGCAGCGCCGCGCGCGACGGCCTGTCCGTACGACCCATTTCGTTTGCCCACACCGTGCCCGAGTAATCGACGTACGCGTCGATCTCATTGTTCGCGAGCGCGCGGAACGCGATCACCGAGCCGAGCCCGCTGCGCACGCTCACGGCGTAGTCCCTGTTGCGCAGGCGTTTTTCGATGAGATCCGCGAGGATGTATTGCTCCGAGAAGCTCTTCGCGCCGATGACGTACGTCGGCTTGCCGGAGCTGAACGACGGCGCGATCGCGACCGCGATGCCCGCCAGCAGTAGCGCGACACCCACCCAAACACGCACGGGCCGGCGCTTCGCGACACCCGACTCGATCATGCCGAGGAGTTGATCGGTGATGAGTGCGAGTGCGACGGCAGCGAGACAGCCGACTAGCACCGACACCCAGTCTTCCGTCTGCAGCCCAGCGAAGATGAAATTGCCGAGACTCGTTTGGCCGACCGGCGTGGACAGCGTCGCCGTGCCGATCACCCACACCGCCGATGTGCGCACGCCCGCCATCAGCATCGGCGCGGCGAGTGGCAGTTCGATGCGCAGGAGCTGCTGTCGCTCGGTCATGCCGACACCGCGGGCCGCCTCGAGCACTGCCGGGTCGAGATTCGTCAATGCGGTGGCGCCGTTTCGCAGGATCGGCAGCACGGAATAGAGCGTCAACGCGAGCAGCGAGGGCGGGAAGCCCAACGCCGAGAAGCCGTGTCCGAACACATGCTGAGAAGCCGCCGAGAGCGCCAACAGAATGGGATAGAAGAGCGCGAGCAGCGCCAGACTCGGCACCGTCTGAATGAGGCTCGCGATCGCGAGCACCGGCCAGCGCACACGCGCGCTGCGACTCGCCGCGACGACGAGCGGCAGACTGATCAGCAGCCCGAGCGCGAGCGCACTTGCACTGAGCAGAACGTGCTGGCCGAGATAGACGGGCAGCAGGCGCCACGCCGCCGCGACGTGCTCATTCACGCGAAGCGCTTTCGCGGCGTGAAGTCTCCGTGTCGGAGGTTTCGCCGGCGCCATCGGCCGCCACACCGCCAGGCGAACCGCCGCCGGTACCTTCTCCATTCAGCATTGCGCGCACGCGCTCGGTTTGCCGCCGCGGCATGTCCATCAGCGCGCGTACGCCAGGATCTTCGTGCCCGCTGAGCAGCTCGCGCGGCGCGCCGTCTGCAACGACTGCACCCTCCCGCACGACGATGACGCGATCTGACAGCAGCACGGCCTCCATCACATCGTGCGTCACCATGACCGTCGTGAGACCCATCTCGTCGTGCAGCTTGCGATATTCCGAGCCGAGCGCATCGCGCGTCACCGGGTCGAGCGCACCAAACGGCTCGTCCATCAACATGATTGCCGGCTTCGCCGCGAGCGCGCGCGCGACGCCGACGCGCTGCTGCTGCCCGCCCGAAAGATCCGCCGGCATTCGCGGGAGGAAGTTACGCGGCAGCCCGACCAGATCGATCAGCTCCGTCACGCGCTCGGCGATCGCATTCTTCGGCCACCCGAGCAGCTGCGGCGTGATGCCGATGTTCTCCGCGACGCTCAAATGCGGAAACAATCCGATGCCCTGAAACACATAGCCGATCTGCCGCCGCAGCTCGTACGCCGGCCCGCCCTCGACCGCTTTGTCATCGACGCGCACCGTGCCCGAATCCGGATCGACCAGGCGATTGATCATCTTCAGCAACGTCGTCTTGCCCGATCCCGAATCGCCGACGACGGCGACGAACGCCCGCCGCGCGACCGCGATGCTGACGTCGCGCACGGCGAACCGACTGCCGTTCGCATACGACTTGGAAACGCGCTCGAGCGCAATCATGTTGGAGCGGACGTTACCGCGGTTCGCACTCGTTCGCGAGTGAAAGGCAGATCGCGCAGCCGCTTGCCGGTGGCGTTGGCGATGGCGTTCGCCACCGCGGCGGCCGCCGGCCCTTGGGCCGCTTCGCCGGTTCCGAGGAACGGCTCGCCGGGGCGCGCAATCACGTGCACGTCGACGCTATCCGGCACGGAAGGGAAGCGCAGGATCGGATAGGTCGACCAGTCGATGCTCGTGATACGCGTGTCGTCGAAGGTCACGGCTTCGAACAGCGTCCAGCTCATCGATTGCAGGATGCCGCCTTCGATCTGGTTGCGAATGCCGTCGGGGTTCACGACTTCGCCGCTGTCCACTGCCGCAACGGCGCGCCGCATCCGCACGCGACACGAATCCGGCTCGACTTGCACTTCGACCGCCAGCGCGCAGTACGCGGCGAGATTCTTGTAGCGCGCGAACGCGAAGCCGCGCCCGCGGTTCACCGGCAGCGCTTTGCTCGACCATCCGAAACGCTGAGCGGCCATGGCCACCACCTCCCGCGCGCGCGGGTCCTGCAGATGCTTGAGCCTGAAATCGACGGGATCCACGGCGGCAGCCGTCGCGAGCTCGTCCATGAAGCTTTCGATCGAAAACACGTTCATGTACGCGCCGAGCGCGCGCAAGGCGGATACGCGCAGCGGCATGTCGCGCAGGAAGTGCCACACGACATGCTCGTTCGGGAACGCGTACAGCGGGACGGCATTGCGGTCACCGCTCCCCTCGGGCGCGATCCGCACCGTTGGGGCGGCCGGCATGAACGGCGTCGCGAGATGTTGAGCGGCAAGCAAGTTACCCGCCGGGCCCGGTCGTGTCGTGTGCGTATTGCTCCACAGCTCGTAATTCCAACTGCCGACGGTGCCTGTTTCGCTGAGTGTGGCACGCACCTTCGTCACCATCGCAGGACCGTACGGCTCCCACGCGTGCTCGTGCTCGCGCATCCATTGAACGCGAACCGGCCGGCCGGGAAGCGCGCGAGCGAGCAGCGCCGCGTCGGCGGCGGCATCATCCGCGCCGTTGTGTCCGTAGCAGCCCGCGCCTTCCATGTGAATGCATCGGACCTTGTCCTGCGGGAGTTTGACCATCTCGGCGATGGCTGCGCGATCGGGATAGACGCCTTGCGTGTGCGTCCACACTGTCAGCGAGCCGTTCTCGAGATGCGCAACTGCGCACGACGGACCGACGGACGCATGGCATTGATACGGCCGCGTGTATGTGGCTTCGACCGTGCGCGCCGGCCGCGCAACCGATGCCGTGATCTTCTCGTCGGCGACAACCGCGTCCTCCGCTTTCAAGCTCTGAAGTACAGCCGACAAGTCGCGCGCCGCGGGCAGCGTCGCTTGCTCTCGCCAGCGCGCCAATGAGCCGAGCTTGCGCATCGCCTGCACCGCTTGCCATTCGCCTTCTGCGATCACCGCGAGAAAGCGGCCATCGCGCACCACCTTCAGCACGCCGGGCATGCGCTCGACGATGGCCGTGTCGACATCGATGAGTTGCGCCGCCGGGCTCGGCGGACGCACGACACGCCCGTGCGCCATGTTGGGTAAGCGCAGGTCGTGCACGTACGCGGCACCCCCCGTGACCTTCGCCGGAATGTCGATGCGCTTCATCGACGTGCCCATCACGGCAAAGTTGTGCGGATCCTTCAGCTTCGATTGCGGCTGTGCCGTGACGTGCAGCGTCTGGCCGGAGACCAGCTCCGCGTACTTCAGCGCGTGTCCGTTCTCCGATACCACTTGCCCGCTGCGCGCTTTCAGCTGCGAGGGCTCGAGCAGCCAGCGACGCGCGGCTTCTGCGATGAGAATCTCGCGCGCCTGCGCGGCGGCGTTCCGGATCGCCGTGCCGCTGTCTTGCATGGAGTGACTGCCGGCCGTGTAGCCTTCGTTGGGCGTGCGCGCGGTATCGGCCGTGACGAGCTGAATGTTCATCGGCAGTACTTCGAGCTCTTCAGCCGCGATCTGGATGAGCGCAGTCTTCACGCCCTGCCCGATCTCGACCTTGCCGGTGAAGACGGTGACGCCGCCGTCCGCATCGATGCGTAGCCATGCGTCGAGGTTGGGCGTCGTTCTCAGACTGCCCGGCAAACCCGTCTCGGCCGCATCAGTCTCGAACGTGCGTGAGAGCAGCGAGAAGCTCACGACGAGCGCGCCGCTCGCCTGCAGAAATCCGCGGCGACTGACGAGCGGCTTCATGACTTGCTCTTCGCTTCGGACTTCGCTTCGGTCGCTTCTGCGGAGCCGCGCATCAGCTCGCCGGCCCGAGCCACGGCGGCGACGATGCGCATGTGCGTGCCACAGCGGCACAGGTTCGGTTCGAGTGCTGCGCGAACGTGCTCGGGCGAGGGATCGGGCATTTTCAGCAGCAGCGCATGCGCGCGCATCATCATCCCGGCGATGCAGTAGCCGCATTGAGCGGCCTGCTTCTCGATGAAGGCTTGTTGCACGGGGCCGGGCGCCTCGACGGTACCGAGGCCTTCGACGGTCACGATCTTGCGGCCCTTCAACAGCATGATGGGCGTGACACACGAGAAGACGGGCTCGCCGTCGACGACGACGGTGCAAGCCCCGCATTGACCCAGGCCGCAGCCGAACTTGGCACCATTCAGTTGCAGGTCGTTGCGCAGGACGTAGAGCAGTGGCGTTTGCGGATCCGCAGTGACTTCGTGCGGCTGGTCGTTGATGTCGAGTGTCAGGGCCACGAGTCGCCCTCTTCGTGCACCGCCTTGCGGGCGGCGGTGATGTCCTTGGGGATGTCGCGCCAAGGGGGCTCAGCGGTGAATTCCGCGCGCAGATAGATGAGGAGCGCTTCGAGCTCGTCGTCGCCGATGGCGCCGTCGAAGCCGGGCATGATGGAGCCGCGCGTGCCTTCGGGGGGATGTAAGCCGTGCAGGGTGACGTTGACGACGTTACGGGGGCTCGGGGCGTTGAGCGCTGTGCTGAATTTGAAGTCGATGCCGCCGTAGGGGAGAGGACGGGTGCCGTTGTGGCAGTACTCGCAGCTGCTGAGATAGATGGAAGCGCCCAATGCGTGGGAGCCATCCGGCGTTGCCGAGATCGCGGCCTCGGCGGTGCCGTGCCCGGAGTGATGCTCGTTGGGGGCCGCGGGAGGCGCTTCAGCTGAATCATTCGAGCTCGCCGCGGCGGCGCGCTCGTCCGGCGCGCGCATCTGCCAGGCAACGTAGGTCGCGATTGCGCGAACGTCGCTCTCCTCGACTTTGCCGAGATTCATCGTCACCTCCGACATCGGGCCGCGCGCGACGCCGTGTTCCGGGTGCCAGCCGTGGCGCAGATATCTGAACAGGCTCTGGGCCTTCCAGGGCACCGGCGCAGGTGAATTGCGATCGAGGGCATACGCGTTCCACCCCTGCACTTCCCCGCCGGCCAACGCGCGCGTTTTCTTCTCGGCGCCGAGCGGATTGCGCGGAGTGTGGCACGCGCCGCAGTGGCTGACACCTTCGACGAGATACGCGCCTCGATTCCACACGGCGTCGTGCGCCGGGTTCGGCTGAAAACGCCGTGACCGGAAATACAGCGCCTTCCACGCCGCGACCACATCGCGCACGTTCAGCGGGAACGGCAGCACGTTGTCCGGCGGTCGCGCGCGTACCGCTTCGCGCGTCATGAAGTACGCGTACAACGCCCGGCTATCGGCGTCCGACAACATCGTGAAGTGGTCGTACGGAAATGCCGGATACAAATGGTCGCCGTCGCGATCGATACCCTCGCGCATCGCGCGCTGGAACGCGGCTTCGGACCACTGACCGATTCCGGTCATGAGATCGGGCGTGATGTTCGTGGAATAGACGATGCCGAACGGCGTCGGCACCGCGCGTCCGCCGGCGAACGAGCGGCCGCCCGGAGCCGTGTGGCAATTGTTGCAGTTACCGAGCGCGGCCAGATTCGCGCCACGCGCGACCTCCGCCGGATCGAATCCGCTCGCAACCGGCGCCTCGATCGGATGGATCGCAGGACGTGAAGCCCACGCCGCGAACACGGCGAAGAGCACCAACAGAATCAGCACCGTCCAAAGAACTGCGCGCATGAGGTGCCAGAGAAGAAAAGCCGTCGCCAAGCGGAGCAATCCGCATGCCTCGCTGCGGTCGAGGTGCGGCCAAGCGAAAGTTGGCGCTGAATGAAAGAGAGGAGCACGCCGCGCCGGCAGCTAGCGCCAATACTCCGTGCGCTCGTAATACCGGTACAGCGCGATCTCGTACTGGCGCGTCGGTGGCGATGCCGGGTCATACGGTGGGCAGTTCTCGATCCGCTCCGCCGTCACGTCCATGGACAACTTGTGCTCCACCCAATCGAAGTGGCTCACCCAGTCCGGTGCGACCAGCACCGGCGGACCGGGCCACCAATTACGTGTGTCGATGAGGAGATAGCGGATCGCCCAGCTCCCGGGCTCGATCAGCATGTCTTCGAGATGGCCGAACGTCTTGTCCTGCGCTCGGATGTGATAGCCGAAGACTTTGCGCGTGCTCCGCGCGCTCGTATCGCCCCCGTTCTCGACTCTGGAGGGTGCGCTGTCGACCTGCTCCTGCAGCAACGCCAGCGAGAGCTTCAGGCTATCGGTGTTGATCTCACGCACTGCGCCGACGGGGATGAGCACATCGCGACCGCCGACGATCCGGCGCGTATTGATGACGAAGTCCTCCAACGTCCACAGCGCGTCGTCGAAACGCGAGTCGACGATCGTGCCCGCCGGCCCATCGCTCGCAGCGGCGTCGTAGGTGTTCAGGATTTTCGCGTTGAGCAGCATCGAGGGCTAAACGAGGCGCACGTGCGCCAGTTCCGCGCCCACCGCCGCGGCTGTCCTCAGCTTGGATTTTCGAGGCTGAACATGGCGTTTTCGTCGTCGTAGGCAAATGCCTCCGCGTAACGCGCCCAGCTCACGACGGCGCGCAGCGTCTGCTCCGCCTCCTCTTCGCTCATGTAATCCTCGAGCTCGTCGAGGAAGCGGCTCTTGCGCGCGGTGTGCGAGGGACGCTCATCCAGCACGCGCCGGATATGGGCCGCGAGCGGTACATAGTTGAGGAGCTGGCGCGCGAAGATCTTCTTGCGCTCATCCACCGCGACGTTGGCGAACGACAGACCGACATCGGTGAGGCGGATGTCGCCGCCCGCCACTTCCGCGAAGCGCATCATCTGCAACGTCTCGGCGACCGGGAACAGCTCGTCGATCTCCATTTGCAGGTCCGAGGCAATCTTCGGCAGGTCGGCAGCGCCGTTGAACGGCGTCGCGGCGACCGTCTCCACGAGGCCCGACAGCAGATTCGACGAGACGCGCGGCAGGCGCGTACCGATGCCGAGCCCAGGGAAGAGCTCGCTGCGCGCATTGGCTCCGCTCGCGCGCGCGGTCATCTCCACATAAATGCGCTCGACGAGCGCGCGAAAGCTTGGATCGAGGCGATTGCGCGGCTGCGGGAGCGACACCGGGATCTCCGTGAGAATGCGGCCGGGATTGGAGCCGAACACGAGGATTCGGTCGCACATGAGCACGGCCTCCTCGATGTTGTGAGTCACGAGGATCACGCCTTTGATGGGCATGCGACCTTCGCACCAGAGATCGAGGAAATCCGTGCGCAGCGTTTCCGCGGTGAGCACGTCGAGCGCGGAGAACGGCTCGTCCATCAGCAGAATGTTCGGATGTACGACCAGCGCGCGCGCGAAGCCGACGCGCTGGCGCATGCCACCCGACAGCTCGCGCGGATACGCGGACTCGAACCCGTCGAGACCGATGACATCGATGGCTTGCAGCGAGCGGCGGCGAATCTCCGCCGGCGGCACACGCAGCGCCTGGAGACCGAGCGCGACGTTCTCGAACACCGTGAGCCACGGAAAGATCGCGAAGCTCTGAAACACCATGGCGATGCCGCGCGCCGGCCCGTCCACCGGCTGCCCGAGGTATGTCACGCTGCCGGCCGTCGGGCTCGCGAGCCCCGCGATGAGCCGCAGCAGCGTCGACTTGCCCGAGCCCGAGCGCCCGAGCAATCCCACGATCTCGCCTTCGCTCATGCGCAGCTCGACGCCGTCGAGCACCAGATGCTCACCGCCATCGGCCTTCGAGAAGCACTTGCGTACGTCGTGCACTTCGAGGAGCGGTACCGCGTTCACAATTGGGTTGCCCTCACCCGAGGCGGAAACGCCGCTCGGCGTAGAAATACAGAGGCCGCCAGAAGAACCGATTGATCGTGACGACGAACACGCTCATGGTCGCGATTCCCAACACGATGCGATGAAAGTCCCCCGCGGCCGTGGCCTCCGCGATATACGCGCCGAGCCCGTGCGCCTTGACGTGCGTGTCGCCCCAGCTCGCCAGCTCCGCAACGATGGCTGCGTTCCACGAACCGCCGGACGCGGTGATCGCGCCGGTCACATAAAACGGGAAGACGGCGGGCAGTGCCACCTTCTTCCACCACAGCCAGCCGCCGACGTTGAAGTTCGCCGCGGCGTTACGCAGCTCGCCGGGCATTGCCGAAGCGCCGGCGATCACGTTGAACAGGATGTACCACTGCGTACCGAGAATCATGAGCGGGCTGAGCCAGATGTCCGGGTGCAGGCTCCACTTCACGATGGCGAAGATTGCGATCGGGAACAGCAGATTCGCCGGAAAAGCGGCGAGGAACTGCGCGACGGGCTGCACGATCTCCATGAGCCGCGGGCGCAAACCGACCCAAACGCCGATCGGCACCCACACGAGGCTCGCAACCGCGATGAGCACGAAGACGCGCACCATCGTCGCGAGCGCGAGCCCGACCACTTCGAGCAGGTCGCTCATAGACGATTGCACGACGATGATCCGCGCGATGCAGGCAACCGCGGCGCCGACGAGCGCGACCACGGCCACACTCCACACGAACCCCGACCGTTGCGCCGAGGCGGCCGGCGCGGCTGAACGAGGCGGCGTCGAGGGAATCGGCATCGCCCAACTCGTCCAACGGACCGCTGCGTAGAACGTGTGCGTGAGCCCCGAGATCAGTCGCGACCGGCGCATCGCCGTGAGCGCCCAAGAGCTCGGTCGGTGGCCGCCCGGGTCCTGCTCGAAACGCAGGCCATCGACCCACGCCACGAGCGGTCGGAACAGCAATTGGTCGTACGCGAGGATCACGACGAGCATCGTCAGGATCGCCCAGCCGATGGCCTGCAGATCTCGCTGCGCGATGGCCGCGGCGATGTACGAGCCGATGCCGGGCAGCGCGATGTTCGTGTGGCCGACGGGGATGGACTCGGACGCGACGACGAAGAACCAGCCGCCCGACATCGACATCATCGTGTTCCAGATGAGGCCCGGGAGCGCGAACGGCACTTCGAGCTGCCAGAAGCGCATCCACGGGGACAGATGAAAGGAGCGCGCCGCTTCCTGTAGCTCTGCCGGCACCGTGCGCAGCGACTGGTAGAAGCTGAAGGCCATGTTCCACGCCTGGCTCGTGAAGATCGCGAAGATCGCCGCGAGCTCCGCGCCGAGCACACGCTCCGGCGCGAGCGACATGAAGAACACGACCGTCACCGAGATGAAGCCGAGGATCGGCACGGACTGCAGGATGTCGAGCGCCGGCACCAGCAACTTCCCTGCCCGCTCGCTCTTCGCGGCCCAGGTTGCGTAGGTGAACGTGAAAAGCAGGGAGAGCGCGAGGCCCGCGAACATCCGGAGCGTCGTGCGTGCCGCGTATTCCGGCAGGTGAATCGGCTCGAGCGACAGGGGCGTCGCTTCGAGCTTCGCGAGCGGCTCGAGCAACCCGCGGCTCGCATCGGCGAGCAGCGCGAACACGCCGACCACGATGAGCAGCGCCACCAGATCCCAGCGCGTGACGAGCGTCCGCGCGAACGCAAACGGCGTCACGCGCGTGGCGTCGGTACGGAGTGTGGGAGCGGTCTGGCTCATGTGGCGCGCAGGGTACGCGAGCGGGGCTCACGAATACCCCTTGCGCGCATGAAGTTTTCGTCAGGTTGGCGGCGCTCGATCTGCGCATCGTCATCGGCAAGTCGCCTTCGACAGACCGCCCGCCGCGGAAGTGGCGCAGCAGTAGTCGCCGATCGCGCCCACTCTTTTGGGGGAGGCGTCGTTGCGTCCACGGGTCGACGGAAAATTGCGCGCGATCGCGCATCATGGCCCGACGTCGAGAGGCACTCCTGTTCTCTCGTGAATCGAGGCTGTGATGAGATTTTTGGATACGTTCTTCGGTGCAGGATGCGCAGTGGACCGGCTCAAAGAGGAGCTGGATTCCCGCCACGTCGACGTGCAGATCACCGCGGCTGGTCTGCGTGAGTTCGCAACGGATGCCGAGATTGCTGCCAAGTCTGCGGCGTCGAGCTTGCAGGCCCACTTGCCCTATGCGCGGCGCCTGCACGAAGAGATCTCTGCGCGTGCGGACTTCCTGCGCACTTGGACTCTGTCGGACGATCGCATCAACACCGATGCCTTCAGCCAGCGACTCGCCGGCCTGGCCCGCAAGTACGCGCTGCCCCGCGCGTGGCGCGTGCCGGAAGCCTTGCCGGTCCCGGCACGTCACCCGACGCCGACGTATTTGAGGTGGACGAGCGCGGCCTGACGCAACGGGCACGGACCCACGACCGGCTGCAGACCTCGGCTACACGCGCACCGATGCCGCGGCGGAACTGCCGGGCATCGGTGGCGTGAAGTGTGTGTGAGCGCGGAGCCGCTAGCGCTACTCGTGCCGCGTGGCGCCGATCGCCGAATCTCGCGACGCTGTCACGATGACTTCGGGAATGTCGGACTGCGCGATTGTTTGGGTGCGCGTATCGGCCTGCGCTGTAATGACGCTCTCCTGCTTGGCACAGCCACTGAACAGTGCCGCGAGCGCGATGGCGCCGACCATACCCGTGAGTGTCCGACCCGGTCCGCTGGTGATCTTGATCATGTGCTTCTCCTTTTTGGCGCGCGCAGTGTGCGGATTTGCGCGACGGCGCGTCAGCCCCGGAAGGTGCAACAAAGACACGCGGAAGTGCGCTGAGCATCCCTACCGAAAGAGGGATGCGAAACGCTCTTGGAGAATCATCCCTCGCAAGCCACCGTTTGTCGGTTCTGGAGATCACGCCGGCAAGAGCGATCTATGCCGCCAATTATGCAGACGATGCCAGGCTTGCGAAGCTGCTCGCGCTCTCGACGGGCATTGCAATGATCATCGCGGCCTTCGGTGTGTATGTGCTCGCGGCCGATGCGGTACAACGCCGCACCAAGGAAATCGCGTTGCGAAAGCTGTTCGGCACGAGCCGCCGCGACATCGGGAAGTGGGTTGCCAAAGAGATCGGTGCCGCCATCCTGTTGTCCGCGACAGTCGCGCTACCGCTGGCCGCACTGGCGATCGGACGCTACCTGGCGGCTTACACGGAGCGGACACCGTTGGCTTTTTGGGCATTGGCACTTGCGCTGTTGGCGTCGTTGGCCACTGCCGCATTCGCGGGCGCGCGCCAGGCATGGATCGCCATGACTGTGAAGCCGGCTGTCGCGCTCCGGAGTTGAGAGGGTCGCGTCGGTCATTGCCACACCGCTCGCGAGCTGCGGACATGCCGTTGGCAATGATTGGCGCAATCGTCCTCGTTACTCGTGGTTGAACCGCAGTTCGACGTCCGCCCACACGCTGACGGGGCGTGAGTTCTGCAGTGGCGGCGTGAATGTCCAGTTGTGAACGGCCGTCAGGGCGGACTCGTCGAGCTCCGCGATACCGGAACTTCGTGCGATAGCCACCTCGACAGGCCGGCCGCGATTGTCTACGTGCACGCTGAGAACCACCGATCCCTCCTTGCCGGCCTGCGCCCATTCCGCGGGATAGACGGGCCGCACCCAACGAAGAATGCCGAGACGGGTCCTCACAGAAGCTCGACCCCGGATCGTCGGAGCGGGAACGGGCGACTCAGATTCGTTCGGCACGGCCTCAGCCCCTGTCGCGGACGACAGTTCCGTCATGCGTGGCGCATTCCCCGGGTCGCTGGGCCAGACGTCGAACGGTGGAAATCTCCAGTGGCTATCGCGCGCAGTGTGCTCGCCGGCAGACTTGGGAACCGCCTTTGCGATACCGCCCGAGGGCTGTCCTTGCTCGACCCTGATCGGCGCAAACATCGGCGGCGAGTCTGCCGTCGCATTCGGCAGCGCGCGACTCCTCGAGATGGAATACAGGATGGCGCCGTGAATCAGGAGAATGGCCGCGATCGCGCATCCGCGGAGAAGCCAAGTATTGGCGCGCGGGGTCACCGAAGCGCTCCTTGTGGCGGCACTCCATGCACGATTTGCAACCGTAGTGTCGCTCACCGCTTCAAGTCAAACCGTGGCGTGGGCGTGCGCCGTTCCCTGTGGTCGCGGTGCGCGTTCGCGTACGATGAACGCTTTTGGCCGCGCCCTGCACCGCCTCCGCCGAGTCGGCCATCAGATCCGCAATTTCGTTTCTCCTGACAGCGGGACATTCACAGTAGTGAACGCGAACATCAGGCAAGCCAGACCGTCAGACGCGGCAGCGATGCATCGCGTGCGCTTTTCGGTACGAGAAAACCGCCTCACCTCAGTTGCGCTGAGCGAGCGCGATTACGCCATTGCAATCGAGGAGACCGGCCGCGGATGGGTGATTGAGCTGCAAGTGCGCATTGTGGCCTTTGCGGTTGGAAATGCGGTGAATGGAAGCATCTGGGCGCTGTTCGTCGAACCCGGCAATGAGGGACAGGGTTACGGGCGCAGACTGCACGACATCATGGTCTCTTGGCTCTGGGAACAGGGACACGATCTTTTATGGCTCACCACGGAGCCGGGCACTCGCGCAGAGCGCTTCTACATCGAAGCGGGCTGGAAGCGTGCCGGGAGAGCTTTGGACGGCGAGGTTCGATTCGAGCTCGAGAGGCCGCGAGGTGCGAGCCTGTTCGAGCAACGCCCGTGAGTTCAGCGGCGATGATTCGTGCCCTCGCCGCACGTCAGCTGCAATAGCGAGTTAGGCAGCGTGACTCCCTGGCTCGACACGAGGTCGTCACACCTCAATGAAGCGCCACCATGCCGCTCTTGTAGCCCGACGAACGAGACGGAAGGGAACGCAGGCGGCAGGCGCTCGTTCACGAACTGCGCCAGATCGCCTGAGTAGAACTCGACTGCCGGCAGGGCCCGGCGTGTCAATGGCCGTCTTTCTTGACGATCGTGTATCCGCTTACGTAGCTGACGCCATCCGCTGCGTGCGTCCATACCCACTGGACGTCTTCATCGGCTCCCAGAATCACGGAGAAAACGCGATTTGCAGGGGTACTCGCCAATGCTCGCGACGGCGGCGGAGCACTAACGGTACGCAGAGGCTGTTGCGATTGATTTGACATGGCTCATCTCGGACGCGAGTGATAGAAATCGGACTGCGTAGATCGGTCCCGATCATGGCACTTGGGTGGGCGAGTAGACAAACAACACGCGGAAACGGGTGGGCCCTACACGCTGTTCCTGCAATACGAGTGCGGTGACCACGAGACGTCCGCTTCGACTTACTGCCGCAGAATCTTCTCCAACGCCTTTCCCTTTGCGAGCTCATCGATGAGCTTGTCCAAGTATCGTATCTTCTTCATCAGCGGATCTTCGATTTCTTCCACGCGAACGCCGCACACCACGCCTTTAATCAGCGCGCTACCCGGATGAATGGCCGGCGCCCGAGCAAAAAAGGTCTCGAAGTCGTTCTCCTGCTCGATCTGCTGCTGTAGCTCCGCCTGGCTGTAGCCCGTCAACCAGCAAATGATACGGTTGACTTCCTCTTTGGTTCGCTTCTTCCGTTCGGCCTTCTGAATGTACAACGGATACACCTTCGAAAACTTCATCGCGAAAATTCGATGTTGAGCCATTTGATTTCTCTCGTGAGTCGAGGCCAAAGCGCGCGTAGCCCTCAGTGGATGGCAGACGATCCCGGAGAGGATTGCACCGTTCCCGATATCCGAGTTTACGTTCGTGTCACGCAGGGGCAATCGGCTCGAACTGCCCGGTTGCGCCATTCCGGGAGTAGGCACACGGCGCGGCATTCTCCAAGAGATGCCGAAAGGAATCGTCTTTGCTGAGTACCGCGCCAAGAGAAACGTACGCGCTGTTGTCTGGATCCTCCATGTATTCGTCAGTCTCATCACCGGCAGTAATTCGCCAGCCCGAGTCGTCTTTTGCATCCGGTGTTTCTCGATACAAGTAACCGACCGGCGCTCCGTCATTCAGCACTCGGTTGGTCACGAAGCACCGTGGCCAATACGGCGCTGTCGGATCTGGCAGCGGATCGTCGACATCGGTCTGGATGATATGGCGAGCGTCGAACTCGACTGGGTGGCCGCACTTCAGGTCTTCGATGTGGCAAGGGTCGTTATCCAGCTCACCAAGGAAGCGATTGTTTTCGATGCGATCGATTCGGACCCACATTCGCTCCGCGCGAGGTGCCTGCGGGTCATTCGAGGCGAACAAAAAGATCAGCTTCACGAGACTCCCTGGCCGAAGCAGCGCAATTGCCTCGGTAGACGGTTTGTAGAACGTGTACGGGTTGTCCGCCGCGATAACCGCTGCATCGTCCAGGCGCCACGATGGCTTCTGATCCACAGTCATAGGACGCTCGTCCGTTGCCGAATCTGCATACCGCGTGCCCGCGGGGCGGGTCCCAACATATCGAATTCTCGATGTGCACGCGAGCAGCCACTCCCTCAGCGGCTACTCGAACTGGCGCGACCTATACGGATGGAGACACTCGAGCGCTGCCGCTTTGGCATGCCGTTGCGCCAGCTGGAACCGAGTGAACAAAGAGGCGCTACACGTTTGTTCCTGCGCTCCTGATGCGGGTACGCATGCGCTAGCCGCAAGAGACCCACTCTCGGCCAAGAGCGGCTATTTGAGTTTGGGCAGCAGCCCAAGGAGGATCACCGTACCCAGTACTCCGACGCCGAACATGAAGGCGTACTCGGCCGCTATTGTTCGCCACGTGCGAGGCTTTTCCGACGGAGTTCGTCGCGAAGAGGGGTCGGGTAAGGACGAACCATTACTGATCCGTCCTCCCCTAAGAACCGCACGTGCAAGTTTCCCGGCATGCGGCTCAAGCCTTACGAAGGCCCTGAGTAAGGACCCGGCGGCTCGACCTGCGATCTTGCTGAAAGGTGTCAAGCCTTGGCACCCGATCTGACCTGACGACGAGGGCGCGCACGGGCCGCGAAGTAGTCGGTATAGGCTGGATCATATGGGGTTGCATCGGCTTGGACCTTAACGTGTCGGACGATGGGTAGACTTGCCGCGGAGAATAGATCGAGGCAAGTAAGCTGTCCGAACTCGTCCCGGACTTTGGCGAAGAACACCCACTGCTTCAACCCGACGTGGCGGAAGTACCGATTCTTCTTCCACTGTGCGGACTTGTTCGGGTGCCGTCGTTTGATCCAGGCCCACAGCGCTCGAAACACTTGGGTGTCGACATGGGTAAAGGTTCTTTTCGCTACCACATGGCGGTAGTAGTTGGCCCAGCCTCTGAGTTTGCTGTTCAGTTTCCGGAACAACTCTGCCGTCCTTCCCGTGGCCATGGATTTGATCAACTCCCGAATGTCGTCCAAGAAGCGTTTTATCGCTGCCTTGGAGGGCTTGATGAGCAACTTGCCCGCGTACTTGCGTACGTTGAATCCGAGAAAATCAAAGCCATCCTCGATGTGCGTGATGCGGGTTTTCTCTTCCGAGAGTTCCAGACCACGTTCCTTAAGGAAGGCCACCACTGCTGGCTTGATCCGTGTTTCCAGAACTTCTTTCGAGGCTCCGGTGATGACGAAATCGTCAGCGTAGCGAATGACATTGATCTTCTGGTTGCGCGGAGCTGCCTTGTGGGCAACCGCTTCCAGTCCATCCAGTGCCATGTTCGCCAGAGCAGGCGATGCAATCCCGCCCTGAGGTGAGCCGGCTTCCGTGGGAAAGACGATGCCTTCTTCCATGTACCCCGCCACCAACCATTTCCCGAGGATTAGTTTGTCCATCGGGATGTGATCTTGAAGCCACGTATGGTTAAGTCGGTCGAAACAGGCTTTTATATCACCTTCGAAAATCCACTCGGCCGAACACTTGCGACCTAACGCATTGAAGCATTGTCCGATGGCATCGGCAGTCGAACGCTTGGGTCGAAACCCATACGAGTTCGAGTCCGCTAGGGTTTCCGCTATGGGTTCGAGCCCTTGCAGGTGTAGTGCCTGCATAGCCCGACAGGACATCGCGGGGATGCCTAACGGCCGGAGTTTGCCGTTTCTCTTGGGGATATAGATGCGCCGTAGCGGCAGAGTTCGATAACTCCGTCGTTGCAGCGACCGGGCAGCCTGGTGTTTCTGTGCTGCAGTTTTCCAGACAATACCATCCACGCCGGCCGTCTTTCGACCGGCGTTTTGGGTCACTCGTCGCACGGCTAATAACTTAGCCGCGAACGAATGGGTTAGGAGCCATTGCAAGGCGTTGACCTTGCCCCAGCGTCCTTCCCGAGTTGCCTTCGCAATACGCATCTGTAGTCGTAGCACCTGTCGCTCAATGGTCTGCCACTCAATGGCATCCCAGCGGACTTCAGGCGGGGATGCACCGATCATCGGCTCTGCCGTGGTCGTCATTTGCTTTTCCCCCTCGGTCGCGATTCCACAGACTCTCTTGCGAGGTAAGACCCGTCGGACGTGGGCTCACTTTCGTGTCAGGTGATATTCCAACCCGTATCCGGAGCATTACCCTCCGGCATTCGCTTCTTCCGACATCCCAAACCCGCACTGCCAAAGACAGGCCTTGCGGCCTGCTGTCCCCGGAGGGAGCCGTACGGGGTTTCCACGTTCCGTCTGTTCGAGTTCGTCGGGTTAGGTGCCTGCTCTGGACCGGGAGATTTGCGGATCACGAGAGCAGAACAAATAGCTGCTCTACCCATCTCCATTACCTTTTTTTGGTTCAAGCGCGTTAGCCATTTCCGCTTGTTGAACATGACGATCCTTACCGCAGATTCACGTATGTTCACCCTACCGACTATCTAGCACTCATCCGGCTTGTGGCTGCCAGAAGGGTACGCCTCTTGCGATTGATACCCCGTGCCTTGCGGCACTTCGTTCCATTGTCAGGGCCGCTCTTTATTCAGGCCCCTAGATTCACCCAGTGATACGGGTGGTTCCCTCCGTCGCCGTGGGAACAACTCGAACAGCGAC
>Ga0081455_10000573_pt1 | contig 47963 bp, 39 predicted proteins | sample TabmetS3T2R1_FD_70207 | JGI IMG/M metagenome (GOLD analysis project Ga0081455, IMG submission 70207) | Tabebuia heterophylla rhizosphere microbial communities from the University of Puerto Rico - S3T2R1 | ecosystem: Host-associated > Plants > Roots > Rhizosphere ...
GGGTTAGACCAGAGACGAGATGGTCGATACTGTTTTCGGGAGTGAGTTCGGAGAGATCCTCGAGCCGATCTTCTAAGCCGAGGGATTCGGCGACAATCTCCGCGGTCTGGCGTGCGCGAACGAAAGGACTGGTGAGTATCTTATCGAAGGATACGCCCAAACGACGCACACCGCGCGCTGCTTGCCGCATGCGTTTGGTCCCCTTGGAAGTAAGCGGCCGCCCACTGTCAGATTCTACCCTGGGCTGATCCGCGGCGACGGCGATTCCGTGGCGCATCAAATAAAGGTTCATGTCTACACCAGCGTCGATACAAGGGCTCTTTTACTCCTACACCAAATGGCGCCAGTGATCCAGAAATAAGGCCGCGACCCTTTTGTCGATTTCGTCTCGGCCGTGGCGATAGGCGGAGAGAACAGCGGAGCTTTCGCCGGGAGCTCGCATTGGGTTTGGAATCGCCCACTTCTCGAGCTTGGCTCTGGCGGGCAAGGAACGGCACTTTTCGTGAGCGTCTCCGAAGGAAACCACTAGATCGATATCATTAGTGGGAACTTGATCGATACTTTTGGTTGTGCTCCCGGATTGTTCGACGCCGATTTCCTGCAGTACCCGGCGTACTTCGGGGGGAATCTTCCCGGGCCTCACGCCGGCGCTGAATATACGTATTTTTGGTGGGCTCATATGCTTTGCCATCGACTCTGCCATGACGCTGAAACCGGCGTTATCCTCATCGAGAAAGAGAATGCTTTTTTCAAGTTTGGTTCGCCGCATACTGCCTTCCTTTTAGGTGGTTTGAACGAATTCCTTTGGCCTGACGGACCAGTAACTTAACATTGAACACTTCCTCCATCAACGCCCCTTTTGCAACCGCACGTTCGAGTTCTCCTTTAAATTTTGAAGATGCGATGCCTTCGATGCACAGGGTCTTGGGTGCGGACAGCGCGCACTTCACTTCTCTAATATTCTGTTCATGCTTGTAGTCGAGTGCGTCTGCTACGCGCAGAATGGCGCTGAGCTTGCGCACAACATCCTGGCTCTCGGGCGGGAGCTGGCTGAAGCCGAGGTGCTTCGGGCTGGGATGGGCTTTGCGGTGGTAACGAGCCACGTTGGCGATGAGATCGATGTCTTCTTTATTAAAGGAGTTGGGCCTTGAGCTCTTGATCAGGTAGTACGAGTGTTTGTGATGTTTGGGGAACGCGATAAAAGTTCCTATTTCATGAAGCATCGCGGCCGCCCGTAAAATGCTGGCATGCTTTCCATTGAGTTGGTGCAACTTCTGTAACTGGTAAAAAATGCTCAGCGCGAGTTGTGAGACCTGGCGCGCATGAGCCGCGTCGAAGTTGTATTTGTGGCCGATTTGCTCAAGCGACTCGGTGTCGTTTGCATCAGACTGTCCGGGCGCGGCATGAGCGTAGTGTCGGTGGAGCAGATCGATCATCAACCCGTCGCGCAGGCCGCGTTGGGAAACAAAAATGTAATCGAGCTCCAACTGGATCATGACTTCGAGCAGCACCATACCCCCAGCGACGATGATGTCCGCCCGCTTGGGATCGCCGCTGATCAAAGAAGCCCGTCGTTCAACGGATTCCGATTTCAAGACATCAAGCAACGTCTTCAGTCTCGGTCGGCGCAGGACGGTAAGCGATCCTACCTTGGTTTCTCCCGTGAGCCGCGTATCGGTGTCAGCCAGAGTCGTGATCGTTCCAGCGCTGCCGAACACCATGGTGAATTTTTCTTTTCTGATGCGCCGGACTACTCTTTTGAGTTCGCCCTCGACAAAACCGCGCAGATTTTTGAGTTCCTTATGGCGCGGCGGATCGAAGCTCAAGTACTTCTCGGTCAACCGCACGGCTCCCAAGGGAAGACTGAAGAGACAATAATTGTTAGTCGAGTTGGCCACGGCCATCTCGAGGCTGCCACCGCCAATGTCCAGGAACAGACCCAGGGGAAGGTGGAATTGCAGACCGCTGATGATTCCGAGACTGATCAGTCGAGCTTCCTCTTCCTCGGACAGGACTTCTAAGGGCATGCCCATTTTCTTGCATCGGGCGAGGAATGGACGTGCGTCACTCGCCTCGCGCAGGGCAGCGGTGGCGACGGAATGCGTCGCCGCCACCCCGTAGCGATCCGCGATGGATTTGAATTCTTTTAGAGCTTTGAGCGCCGACTCGGTGACTTTGGGATCAAGCTTGCCGGTCTGAAAGACCCGATGGCCGAGCCGAACCGGTTTGCGATCCTGATGGATGATTCGGTAGTGTCTGCCACGATCGGTTACTGACGCCACTTGAAACCGCATGGCATTACTGCCGACATCTACCACTGCAAAATGTTCTGCCATTAAATTCTATTTCATATCACAAAAGTGAAAAATTCGTTTGTTACGATTTGATTAAATCTTGGAAAAGCTTTGGACAAATTTGGGATTTTGGAACGCTAAAACAAAGTAAACTGGATGATCGCGGAAGCAAAAAGAGTTATTGACCTTCAGCGATGCGACATAGAGCGAGCCAGCATCATCTGAAAGTTATCGGTTCTTTTTGCTCGATTCAAGGTTGGCTCGGAAAGGTCATTGTCGTCACAGATGGACAAGTGAGCATGCAGCATTGCCTTAAGCTCTTGAATTTTTGTAGCCACGTCCTGAACTGCGCCTTCGATGCGCTTGAATTCATTGAGTTGATCCGAATCTAGCTTGGCGCCCAGAGAATTACGCAATTCGCAGCAACCCAAACAAATGATGCACAGCTGATTCACGATATCGTGGGTGATGCGGTCGATGGTTGAAGGCTGAATCTTGCCATTTTCCTTGCGAGTTTCCCCGCTCAATCCTTCTGGAACCGTCTGTGATATATCCATATCGCCTCTTCAGACGCTAGACTTCCGGTTCAATACTAACCGTCTGGACAACGAGAACACTTTCAAATTGTTGCGGTTTTTTGCCTTGGCCAGCCAAGAAAAGCCGGACGCACGGTGCCGCGCCATGCGCGAGAGGGCAACGGGGGAGTGACCGAGAGAACAGGGCACGGGCTCATACGACTCACTCGATCCGTGATACCTCCCCGATAGAAACGTCTTATCCTGCTGTAACGCCGCGGCGACATTACGACCAGGTCGGCCTTTTCTTCTTCCGCCACCGTGACGATTTGTTCCGTTATGGGTCCCAAGACAACTCTTTTGGTGACAAAGGAGAGTTTCTTCAGGGCATCAAGATGCCGTTCCAGAAAATGATTTAGATCGAGGCTGGCTTCGGAAAGTATTCGATCTGACGGCCAGGCCCGTCTCGTGGTGGGCTCGAGAAAACTAAATTCATCGGTATAGGTCTCCCAGGCGTCCAATTCGTTGGCGACGTGCAAGATTGTTAAAACTCCATTGTTTTCCGCCGCCAGGGAGCACGCGTAATGCAAGCCCCGCCGGGAGTTTTCCGAAAGGTCTGTTGGCACCAAAAGTCTCTGAATGCTCTTCATGAAACCTCCTATGAGCTTGGTCTAGGAGGGAGTGTAGTCATTGTTTGTTAGGGCCCAATGACATGCGGGTGAGAAGTCAGTTAAGTTCGTGGCGCGGTATGTCTTGCCTCCTCGATAGCCAGGTAAGTCAGCGGAACCTTTTCGAAAACTGGCAGGAGCACATCACATTTGAGGATGTTACGACTTAGTTCGAGGCAGACAACCATCTTCTGCTCAAGCTTGTTTTTGTTGCCAAAAATCCCCAGGCGCGCCGCCGAATCTTGGACGCCTACCCATTCTTCGGAATGGTAGCCGACCTCGGCGAACAACTCTTCGATCAAAGGTTCCATGATTTTCAAACCCCGCCCGGCAACTCTAAGCTGCATCCAGTACGACGGACGGACGCCAACAAAGGCGTTCAGATCTTTGAGCTCCATTTTGCGCCGAAGTGTAACCTCGATAATGGCGCCGGGATCATTCGTCAGCAAAACCTCATAGAGAAACATCCGCACGAATTCCTTCAGACTTCGGTCGAGCCAGGCAATGGGAGCCAACCTGGGGGAGATCATGACAAATACCGAGGGCTTATCACCAATTCGGTTCTGGCCGAACTTCGAGATCGCCTGCTCAATTACCAAGCCTAGATTGACGTGCTCCATCTTTTCCTCTTTCTTATGGGATTAGACGACACTCTAATCTGATGGTGGTTAATCTGTGATGACGAGCAAATGAATTGTCCGTGAAGGCCTTGCCTCTGTAAAATTCTGTCAGGCGTTAGAATCGAAAAAGACTATTATCCGGCGCAGAGAGAAGGGCCCCTCCAAGACAGAAGGATCTTCGAGGGGCCCGCAATCAGAATCAGCTGCCGATTTCCCCGCCGTCGTCTTTCGTGATCACGATGCAGGCCGAACGCGGACGTCCGCCGGCGTCGCCGTCAGGCCAGGAGCTTAACGCCTTCGGGTTGGCCGGGTCGGTGGGCAGGTCGTTAGGGTCCTCGCCGGGGTGCTGGATGCCGACGAACATTGTCTTTTCGTCGGGCGTAACCGTGACACCGGTGATTTCGCACAGGTTGGGGCCAACCAGGAAGCGGTGAATTTCCCCGGTCGCCGGATCGGCACAAAGCATCTGGTTGTTGCCGAAGCCGGCGTAGTCACCCGTGTTGATCGTCGAGGCCGACACGTCGGTCTGGATCCAGAGTCTGCCGCTCGGCGCGACGTAGATGCCGTCTGGTGAACCGAATTTGTCACCGACGATCGTCGAGCCGTGGGCTGGGACGGTGGGGTCGCCGCAGAGGGCGAAGATGTTCCACGTGAAATCCGGTTCGGAAAAGTCCTGGTCGTACGTCCAAGTTATGATGTGCCCGTAGACGTTGTTGACGCGCGGATTGATGGCGTCCACGGGTGGCCGCGCCGAACCAGCCGTTGTGCTGCCGTCGGGGTTGTTGACCGAAGCCGGAGTAGTGCCGCGGCGGTTGTTGTTTGTGAGCGTGGCGATGGCGGTGAGGGCGTGCGGGAAGGTATCGATCCACTCAGGACGGTCCATCATAGTGGCGCCGACCGCGTCGGCAGCGCCACGGGTATTGATCAGAATATCGGCGAGCGACCAGCCAGCTAAGGCCGGGTTATCAGGCGTGAGCGGCAGAAAATCACCCGTGCCATCGGCGTTGAACCTAGCGACGTAGAGAATTCCGTCGTCCAGGGGGTTGATCCCTTGCCGGCGGGCTAGTCGCCACGGAAGGTTCGACACGTAGCGGTAAATGTATTCATTTCGTTCATCGTCGCCACTGTAGACGACGATCTTGCCGTCCTTCGTCTCCTGAACCCACGCCCCTTCATGCTTGAAACGACCGAGCGCGGTGCGCTTGACGGGCATCGATTTCGGATTGAACGGATCGATCTCCACGACCCAGCCGAAGCGGTTGGGTTCGTTGCGCTCGAGATCGGCGTTGAACCTCGGGTGAGTCGTGTGCCACCGAAAGCCCGAAGCGAAGGGAGCGATGCCGTAGCGGAGCTCCAGCGGGCTGCGTGGATCCGGAGCCGCCGTGGTGCGGAAGAAAAATCCGTGGAAGTTCTCTTCGCACGTGAGATAGGTACCCCAGGGCGTGAATCCCATGGCGCAGTTGTTCAGTGTGCCGAGCACCAGCGTGCCCGTAGGGTCATCGCTGGTTTTCAGCCGGTCGTCACCGGCCGCTGGACCACCGATCTTGATCGGGGTCTGCGCCGTGATCCGGCGCGCGTGCTTCGACGGACGGACGACACGCCATTTGCCGTCCGTGAAGCCCTTCCTGATTTCGATGATCGACACCCCGTGGGCGTTCATAGACTTGTTGCTTTTTTCCTCATTCCAGTTAGCGACGCCGTCAGGAAAGAGTAAGCCATCGTCGGTATATTCGTTATTTTCTACTAACAGGCCGCGCCGCGACCCGTCGATTGGAAAGTACACAAGGCCATCACTATGCATGCCCCATTGCCGTGCCTGGTCCTCGGCGCTGTTACTGGCATCCTGCGCGAACGCCGGGCCGTTTGACACCGGGTCGCCCCAGGCGATAAGCACTTCAGCCGTGTATCCCGGCGGCACCACGACAGTGTCGGCGCTTGACACCGGGATGCCTTGAAAGCGGACCAGTGGCCCAGCAATCGGGTCAGCCGAGGCGGGAACGGCTTTGAGCAGCGCACTAACGCCGCCTAAGGAAAATGCTGCTGCTGTAGCAAGACCGCTCCCGAGAAAGCCTCGCCGAGACATGCGGGCATCGACTACCTCCTGGAAAGTCTGGTTGTTGGACTTGTTACATGTTTCCTCGTCATTATTTCTCATAGATGTCTCCTTTTTCGGGCAAAATTTTGCAGATGTTAAATATCTGCAGTAAGTTGTGACCGTGCGACGAGTCGGTTAAGTGTTGGTTAACGCCGTGTTACGTTGAGCTTGTGATCGTCACGAGTCGAGATATTTTTTCCTTGCGCATCCTCTGGTGGGACGATATCGAGTAGTTCTGCGATCGTCGGCGCGATATCGACGTTGTTGACTGCTTTCAGGCTGCGGTGGCTGAAGTCCGGTCCCGCCGCGTAGAAAATCGCTTTCATCTCGGGCAGCTGTGGATCGTAGCCATGCTGTCCAAAAAAGGTTGATGGCTGAAAGAAGTCGCCTATTGTTGTTCCGGTGCCGGCGGGGAAGTCCAAGTGGTAGCCGGGTATTGTGACCACCAAAACGTCGCCGCTGTCCTCGCCAAAAGCATGGAAGTCTCTTTCTATGCCGCGCCGCTTCTTCTCCTGATCACCGCCGAAATTCGATTTCTTGCGTAGGATGTCTTCTTCGCGCGGCTTTTTCAGAATGATCTCGAACACTCGCTCATTGGTAACCGGATCACTGATTGCCTTGAACGTGTCTTCGATCTGCTTCTGCAGCTCTTCATATTTCTCCAAAGGAACAATTCCGGTGGATTCGCGTCCTTCGAGATTGATGTAAATATTGGCAGCACCGCCTACCGTCACGGCGTTGGTCATGCTCGTCGCCGGATCCACCGTCCCGGTGCTTGTAACTGAAACCAGTTTGGCTGCGCGAAGAATTCGGTTCGGAAACGCTACGGTGTGCATCGGCGCCATGCCGTGATCGGATACGGCGATGATATTGGTGGTTTTCAGGTCGGTTGCCTCGATGATCTTTTTGAGATTGCGGTCCGCGATTTGATAGGCGCGCTCGAGATATGCCGCATAACGCTGGCGTTTGGCGCTGTCCTCAAAAGTCTGCTGGCGCGGGTCGACCAAGGTGAATTCATGGCCGGCCTCGTCTGTCTGCACTTGATAGCCCATCATAAGATCGAATTCGTAGTTCTTGATCGCGAGCAGCATCGCGTCGTTTAGGTAATCCGCCAGACGCTCCAGTTGTTCCATATAAGTTGCTTCGTCGATGAGCGCTCTTTCCAGGTTGAAGAAGTCGGGCTCGGCGGGCCAAAAACCGAGGGTCTTGTCGATCTCAGTTATGAAGGTCTGGGGGTAGCCGACGTTATGGACGACGTTTCCCAGATAAATGTTAAAGGTGCTTAGATCGGGCGCGAAGGCCAGCAACTTGACCCATGATCCAACGACGCCTTGGGCGAGTTCTGGAAAGGTGGCGTCTGCTGGAACCTTCAAAGGCAACGCAAACGGCGCCCAATCTCCCTGGCGCATACGCGCGACAGATCCGTTGCCCAGGTCCTTGTCGAAGTCAAAAAATGCCGTGTCGTAGCGTTCCTGGCCGTCAAAAACGGTGTCGCAGACAAGCACATTAACATCGACGCGTCCGAAGCTGGGATTGAAGAAGACTTGGTTCGCCATAGCCGTGCCAATGTTCGCTTTCTTGAATTCACAGGCCTGACTTCCCAAGCTCCAGGCGTCTGCAGAGGTCGAGTCGAAGTGCGAAGCGTTCATGGATTTGACCACCGAAAATGCGTCGACAACGCCAAATCCCAGGGTTTGACTGCCGCGCCTGTCTTCACCGCGGCCATCGGCGCCGGCAAAGGCGATGGTGACGACCTTCTTTCCCTGGCGTTTGGCGGCTTCCCAGAGCGTCTCGGCATCGATGGGTGCGCTAAAGCCGCTGATGGTTGCGGTTAGAGGGGTCTCGGTGTCATGCAAGGTGTTGGCGGGAATGTTGGTGCGCTCGGGATAGGCGCCGGTGGCAATGGAGATATGGTTGGTCGCTGTGACGGTGGGAAGGACAGATGTCATCCCTTCCGCCTTGGTCCCTTCGCGAATGAGTTTCGCGAAACCGCCGTTCCGAGGTAATTTTCCACTTCGGATCAGCCGCTCGATGACTTCGGGCTGTGCGCCGTCAAACGATATAAGGATGGTCCGCGAGGACGACGATTTGTCCTCCGACGCAGCTTGACCGCTATAAAAATGCGACAGGAAAACAGAGCAAAAAAGAATCAGTACGATTCTAACGCGGTGCATAGAAACCTCCCGTAAAATTTTTTGCTGTACAGCGTCACTCTTGTCGCAGAAGAAAATTAACGAACGGTGACGATCAGACGAAAAATTGGTGAATCCTATCTTCGTCAGACGCGCTTGTGGGACTGATAAAAGTTTGCGATCGTTGACGCAGTCTCTGTTATGAAGGACATTTGACGAGAATGATCGGGAAGATACTGCGGCCGTTTTTCCGCTCTTCGCTGGAAGATGATCTTAAAGCCGAACCCCAGCCTCGAAATCTCCAGGACCCGCCAATTGGGATGCTTCGCCAACTTGAGTTGTAGATCAATCAAACTAACGGCTTTGATGGTCGTTTTTCTGCTTTTTGTCATGCCGCCATGAATCGCCAAAGATGAACCAGCCGCGAGACCACTCATAAAAGTTGTCCTTTCCTTAGGCTGGCCGGCTTATGTCAGGGAAACGTTAAGGAACGTTTACGATCAGGCGACGTATTAGTGAAGTTGGCAGCTAGTTGTATAACTATAATCTCCGATCCAGGCTGCGGTACTGAATCGCTTCGGCGATGTGGGCGGGCTGGATTTCTTCGTTGCCGGCGAGGTCGGCGATGGTGCGGCCGACTTTGAGGACCCGGCTGTAGGCGCGAGCGCTTAACCCCAATTTGTTAATGGCGGTTTCGAGCAGTCTCTCGGCGTCTTCATTCACGGGACAGTAGCGCTTGATATCCCGCGCGCCCATCTGCGCGTTGGCATGGATGTTTCTTTTCTGAAAACGCTGAAGCTGGACGTCACGCGCTCTATTGACGCGCTGGCGAATCATCTCCGAGGGTTCTCCGGCGTCGCGGCTGGCGAGATCCTGGTAGCGTATCGCCGGCACTTCGACTTGAATGTCGATGCGATCGAGGAGCGGGCCGGAGACGCGCGAGCGATAGCGCTGGATCTGCAGCGGCGTGCAGACGCATTCTTTTTGTGGGTCGGTAAGAAAGCCGCAGGGGCAAGGGTTCATCGCTGCGACCAGCATGACGGCTGCGGGATAGTTGATCGAGCCCAGGGCGCGCGAGACGGTGATGTTGCCGTCTTCCAGCGGCTGACGCATCACTTCGAGCACGTTGCGCCTGAACTCCGGCAATTCGTCGAGGAAGAGGACGCCGTTGTGGGCAAGGGAGACCTCGCCGGGCTTCGGGATGGTTCCGCCGCCGACCAGACCGGCATCGGAAATCGTGTGATGCGGCGAGCGGAACGGACGGGTTGCAATGATCGGCGCTCCGTTCAAGACTCCCATGACGCTGTGAATCTTGGTGGTCTCGAGAGCCTCGGCGAGGGTCAGGTCGGGAAGAATTGTGGGAAGCCGCTTTGCGAGCATTGTCTTACCCGAGCCCGGGGGGCCGACCAAGATCGCGTTGTGGCCGCCGGCGGCGGCGACTTCCAAGGCCCGTTTGACGTGCTGCTGGCCTTTGACGTCGTTGAAGTCGGCGTCGTATTGCGAATGCTGGTGAAACAGATCCTCGAGGTTGACGTGGGTCTGGGCAATCGTTTGCGTGCCGTTGAGAAACTCAACGACCTGCGGCAGATTTTGAACGCCGAGAACTTCGATTTCGTGGACCACTGCGGCCTCCGATGCGTTGGTCTCGGGCAGAATAAGACCCCTGTAGTTCTCTTTTTTGGCCGCCATGGCGATCGGCAGGGCGCCACGCACGGGTTTGACCGAACCGTCGAGGGATAGCTCGCCGATCAAAAGATAGTCATCGAGAAGATTTTTCTGAATCAGCCCCTCGGCGGCGAGAATTCCCACCGCCATGGGCAGGTCATAGGCAGAACCTTCCTTCTTTATGTCCGCCGGGGCGAGATTGATGGTGATCCGTTTGGCCGGGAACGTGTAGCCGCAGTTCTTAAGTGCAGCACGGATACGGTCTTTGCTTTCCTTGACAGCGCCTTCGGGTAGGCCGACGGTTGAGAGTTGGGGTAAGCCGCTCGCTAAGTCGATCTCCACCTCGACGCGAAGAGCATCGATCCCGTAGAGCGCCGCGCTGTTGACCTTGGCGAGCATAACCCCAGTTGAAAGCCGCCGTACCCTAGCAAACGCGGGGATGAATAACAACGGGTGGGCTTGCAGCCTCCGGATGCTGAATACCGGTTGCCTGTCGCTTCCATGAAGATGGAGAGCTAGTCCGGTGCGGGCGATTAGAACTTATCTTTCTTGAAAGATTTGAGCGACGATGGCCGGTTGCGAAGAGCGTCATCCTTGGTGACCCGGTCGAAGACGTGAACCCCGCGATTGTGCAGCAGTGTGGGTTGTGAGATCGCGCGCCGCGCGCCGGAGGAACAGACCGAGCACTTCTTCAAAGGTTTTTCGGTGACCTTTTGGATCGCTTCGAAGCGGTGGCCTTTAACGCATTCATATTCATAGAGCGGCATGGACAATCCTTGTAGCTATCATATTGAAAAATGGGTCACAACGACCGGCCCGATCTTGTAACGGAGACATTTTACTGGTATAAGATTTTATGTTTGCTTGGTGTGAATCGAGCATCACAAAAACCCAGGCCCCGGTCTGGGTTTTTTTTTAGCTGATCCCAGAGGTGACTGATGTTAGAGCAAGAAGTTCTACCGGTCGGTTTAACTTTTGACGATGTGCTATTGATTCCCGCTGAGTCCTCGGTATTGCCTCGAGACATCGATGTTTCTACACGGCTCACGGAGCGAATCACCCTCAATATCCCGCTGGTGAGCGCGGCGATGGACACTGTGACCGAATCGCGCACGGCCATTGCCATGGCCCAAGAGGGCGGCATTGGAATTATTCATCGTAATATGCCGGTGGCGGCTCAGGCGGCGGAGGTGGAAAAGGTTAAAAAATTTGAGAGCGGAATGATTTCCGATCCGATCACCGTCGCCCCGGAGCAAAAAATCTCCGAGGCGCAGGAAATTATGAGAAAATACCGCATTTCGGGGCTTCCGGTCACCAAGCATGGTCGACTCGTTGGGATTCTGACCCACCGGGATTTGCGCTTCGAAAAGAAGCTTGATCGGCCAGTGGCAGAAGTTATGACTAAAGACAAGTTGGTGACCGTCAAGCCCAGCGTGAACTTGGATGAGGCTAAGGAAATTTTGCATCAGCACCGGATCGAGAAGCTCTTAGTAGTGGACGAGAACTTCGAGCTCAAGGGACTGATCACGGTCAAAGATATTGAGAAAAAGATTCAATATCCGAATGCCTGTAAAGATGAGAGAGGCCGGCTGCGTGTTGGTGCGGCCGTGGGCGTTGGCGCCGACTGGGAAGAACGAGTGGAGTCGCTGGTACGAGCCGGAGTAGACCTGCTCGCAGTAGACACGGCCCATGGTCACTCTAAGAATGTCCTCGATACGGTGAGTCAGATTCGGCGGCGCTACGTTGATCTCGATGTCGCCGGCGGCAATGTCGCCACCGACGAGGGGACGACGGCCTTGATAAACGCAGGCGTCAACGTCGTCAAGGTCGGTGTCGGGCCGGGTTCCATTTGCACGACGCGTGTCGTATCTGGCGTCGGTGTGCCGCAGATTACGGCGATTGGCAGTTGCGCCAAAGCCGCGACGCGCCGCAACGTGCCCATCATCGCTGACGGCGGGATCAAATTTTCCGGCGATATCACGAAGGCGCTGGCTGCAGGCGCGGATTCGGTGATGATCGGCAGTCTTTTCGCGGGAACCGAAGAGAGTCCCGGGGAAACGATTCTCTATCAAGGCCGAACTTACAAAGTTTATCGTGGAATGGGTTCTCTCGGCGCCATGGGTCAAGGAAGCCGAGACCGCTACGGCCAGGCAGATGTGGAAGACTCTAAGAAGCTGGTCCCGGAAGGGATTGAGGGGCAGGTACCTTACAAGGGCTCGCTCTCCTTCAACATCCATCAGCTGGTCGGTGGTTTGCGGGCCGGCATGGGCTACTTGGGGTGTCGAGACGTGGCCACCATGCGGGCCAAGGCGCGCTTCATGCAGATCACAGCAGCAGGGCTGAGAGAAGGACATGTCCATGACGTGTTCATCACCAAAGAAGCCCCCAACTACAGAGCAGAATGATCCTCGTTCTTGATTTCGGTTCACAATATACGCAGCTCATCGCCCGCCGCATTCGAGAATCCAAAGTCTATTGCGAAATACATCCGTTCAATGCTGCCCTCGAAAAGATCGAGGCGCTAAAACCTGAAGGCATCATTCTTTCCGGTGGACCGGCGAGCGTCTATCAAGCAAACGCTCCCAAGATTGAAGCGGAGGTCTTAAAATTACCGGTTCCCTTCCTCGGCATCTGTTACGGCATGGGGATGATCAACTTGTTTGCCGGAGGAGAAGTCGCGCTCGCCGAACAACGGGAATATGGTCCGGCGGAGTTGGTGATCGATAACGACGCCGACTTGTTTCGCGGATTTGGCAAAAATGAGTTGGTCCGCGTCTGGATGAGCCACGGCGACAAGATGACGTCGATGCCCAAGGGATGGCAGACGCTTGCCCACAGCAGCAATTCGCCCATCGCTGCCTTCGCCGATCCCGGCCGGCGGTTCTTCGGTGTCCAGTTTCATCCTGAGGTGGCGCATACGCCGCGTGGCAAGGAGATACTCGATAACTTCGTCTTTCGCATCTGCGGTTGTCAGCCAACCTGGACTGTGGAGCACTTCATCGAGACTTCGGTGAAGAAGATTCGTGAACACGTTGGCAACGGCCGGGTACTCTGTGCCTTGAGTGGCGGTGTGGATTCTTCCGTGGCCGCGACGTTGGTTTACCAGGCCATCAAAGAGAGATTGGTATGCGTCTTCGTCAACAATGGGCTATTGCGGCAGAACGAGGCCGAACGGGTTTGCCAATTGTTTGCTGAGCGCTTTGGTCGAAGCTTTTGCTATGTCGATGCGAGTGAAAAGTTTCTTTCAAGACTCGAGGGAGTGGAAGATCCTGAAGAGAAGCGTCGACGCATCGGGCATACTTTCATCGAAATCTTCGAGGAGGAGGCCAAGCGCCTCGGCGCCATTGATTTTCTCGCGCAAGGAACCCTCTATCCGGATGTGATCGAATCTGTGTCGTTTGTCGGCCCCTCGGCCACGATCAAGACACACCATAACGTCGGCGGCTTACCGACGAACATGAAGTTTAAGCTTATTGAACCCTTACGCGAGCTTTTTAAAGATGAAGTTCGGAATTTGGGAAAGCAGCTCGGCCTGCCCCCAGAGATGATCCAGCGCCAACCCTTTCCTGGCCCGGGCTTGGCCGTTCGTGTCTTAGGTGAAGTAACTGAACAGCGGCTCGAGGTGCTTCGCCAAGCGGATGTAATCGTCCTCGAGGAGATCAGGGCTGCCGGGCTTTATGAAAAAGTCTGGCAATCCTTCGCCGTGCTATTGCCGATTCGAACCGTGGGTGTTATGGGCGACGAGCGGAGCTATGAAAACGTGATCGCGGTCCGCGTGGTCGACAGCCAAGACGGCATGACGGCAAACTGGGTTCCTTTGCCTCCCGATCTTCTCGCCCGGGTTTCCAACCGCATCATCAACGAAGTGCGCGGCGTCAACCGCGTGGTCTACGACGTTTCCTCCAAGCCTCCAGCAACCATTGAGTGGGAATGAGTACTCCTGCAGTTGATCTGGATTGAATGCCACGAGCACCTTGGCCGCATGAAACAAATCGCCATGGTTCTGCTGTTCGATCGGCAGTGTCGATTGCTGATCTATCTGCGCGACGACAAACCCGACATTCCTTTTCCCAATCACTGGGATTTTTTCGGCGGCCATGTCGAAGAGAGTGAAACCCCGGAAGAAGCGCTGCTTCGTGAAGTGAAAGAAGAGATCGCTGTCGAGCTGAAACAACGGATGTTCTTTAGGCGTTACGTTTGTAACGAAGGCGACGCCTATCCAAACATCAAGTATTTGTATTGGGCAAAAATTGACAAGGTTGCCGAAGAACTGACTCTCTATGAAGGACAACGACTCAAGGCGATCAACGCGGGCGAGCGGACCGAACTTCGGTTTGCAAATATCCTCGCCCAGGTGCTTGAAGATTTTGTCGGTAGCGGTCTTTGGCCGCGACCTGTGGATAACTTTTAACATCGATTTAGCAAAGATTAATTGAGGGAAGAAAGTCTTTGTGCTAATGATGATCTAGCTTCAATGGAACATTCCCGTTTCTGCCACTTACACTGCCACACCGAATACAGTCTTCTCGATGGCGCCAATAAAGTCGATAAACTTTTTCAACGCATCAAGTCGTTGAAGCAGCCGGCCGTGGCTATGACCGATCATGGCAACATGTTCGGCGCGATTGAATTTTACCGCGAAGCGATGAAACAGGGCATCAAACCGATCATCGGCTGTGAGATCTATGTCGCGCCCACGAGCCGCTTCGAGAAGAAAGGCGTCGACAAGGGACCCAAGGAATACAACAATCATCTGATTCTCTTGGCGATGAACCGAGAGGGTTACCGTAATCTCTGCAAGCTGGTTTCCCTCGGCTATATGGAAGGCTTCTACTATAAGCCACGGATCGACAAGGAGCTGCTTAGAGAGCTCAACGGCGGGCTGATCGCCCTCAGCGCTTGTTTGCAAGGCGAGGTTTGCCAGGCGCTTTCGGCGGGCAATATAGAGAAGGCCAAAACCGCCGCGGAAACTTACGCTTCCATCTTCGACGACCGCTACTACATCGAGATCCAGGACAATAAGCTGGCCGAGCAGGAGAGAGTCAACCGGTTGCTGGTTGAGCTAGGCAAAGATCTGTCGATTCCCGTGGTTGCCACCAATGATTGCCATTATGGCGAACGCGGGGATTTTCATGCCCACGATGTGTTGCTGTGCGTTCAGACCGGGAAAACGGTTGATGAAGATAACCGGCTCAAAATGGAGACCGACGAGCTGTATCTCAAATCGGCCGAGGAGGTAAAGCGAGGGTTCGATTACTGTCCCGAAGCGGTGGAGCGGACCTTGGAGATCGCCGATCGCTGCAACTTGGAAATCGAGTTTGGCAAATATCACTTTCCCGCTTTCACGCCGCCCAAAGAGATTAGCTTGGACGACTATTTGGATGAGTTAGCGTACGATGGCCTTCAGGAAAGACTCGAGGGCATCGATGATACCGCACTCAGAAAAGTTTATGAAGACCGGCTTAAATATGAGCTAGAGGTCATCAAACGGATGCAATTCCCGGGTTATTTTTTGGTGGTGGCTGACTTTATTAATTACGCCAAGAAAAACGGCATTCCCGTGGGTCCGGGGCGGGGTTCGTCGGCCGGTAGTCTGGTTGCCTATGCGCTCAAGATTACCGATCTTGATCCCATCCGTCACGTGCTTCTGTTCGAACGCTTTCTCAATCCCGAGCGGCGCTCCATGCCGGATATCGATGTTGATTTTTGCATTCGCGGAAGAGCCCAGGTGATCCAGTACGTTAAGGACAAGTACGGGGCCGACCGGGTCGCGCAGATTGCGACTTTTGGCACGCTCAAGGCCAAAGCAGCCATTAAGGACGTTGGCCGCGCCCTTGGTTTTTCGTTCGCCGAAACCGATGCGATTGCCAAGCTTATCCCGGCTCCCAAGCAGGGGTTCGATTATCCGCTCACCGAATCTATCAAGATGGAGCCGCGGCTGCAGGATCTACTGAGGAGTGATCCGCGGGTCAAGAACCTGATGGATCATGCATTGCGGTTGGAAGGGCTCACTCGTCATGCCTCGACCCACGCCGCGGGTGTAGTGCTTTCGAATCTACCACTGGTCGACCATCTTCCGCTGTTCGTCGATAAAGAAGGCGGGATCGTAACGCAATTCGATATGGGCAGTGTCGAGAAAATCGGCCTGGTCAAGTTTGATTTCCTCGGCCTCAAAACATTGACCCTTATCCATGACTGTTTGAAGCTGATCGAAACAACGAGGGGCCTGAAGGTTGATCTCGAGCGTCTCCCTCTCGACGATAAGAAAACCTATCGGCTTCTATGCAACGGCAATACCACGGGGGTGTTCCAGCTTGAAAGCACCGGCATCCGTGAGATGACGGTCAAAATCCGCCCCAACTGCTTCGAGGATTTAGTCGCTATACTGGCGCTTTATCGACCGGGGCCGTTGGACAGCGGCATGGCGGAAGAATACATCAAGCGGAAGCACGGCAAAGAAAAGATCAAGTATCTTCATCCTCTATCGGAGCCGATTCTAAAAGATACCTACGGAGTGATCGTTTATCAGGAGCAGGTCATGCAGATCGCTCAAGTGCTCGGTGGCTACAGCATGGGAGATGCTGACATCCTGCGCCGCGCCATGGGCAAAAAGGATCCCGAGGAGATGGCCGCTCAAAGAGAGCGATTTATTGAAGGGGCAAAGAAGAAAAAGATCGACGCGCAAAGAGCTGCCGAGATCTTCGACCAGATGGAAACTTTTGCTCGCTACGGTTTCAACAAATCTCATTCGGCTGCTTATGCGTTGGTCTCCTACCAGACCGCCTACCTCAAGACGCATTATCCCGTGGAGTTCATGGCCGGGCTTATGACTTCAGAAATGGGAGACACGGACAAAGTGATTAAGAATCTCGCCGAGTGCCGCGCGAGAGAGATTGAAGTCCTGGCTCCAGATATCAATGAAAGCCGAGCGCATTTTACGCCGGTGGGCGATAAGATCCGCTTCGGCCTGGCGGCAGTGAAGAATGTCGGCGAGAAGGCCGTTGAGGTTATTCTCGAAAGCCGCGCGAAAGAAGGCTCGTTTGATTCGCTATATGATTTCTGCCGGCGCGTCGATTTGACGGCGGTAAACCGTCGCGTGATTGAAAGTTTGATCAAGTGCGGTGCCTTCGACTCCACACAGATGTCTCGCGCCCGCATGCTCGCCGCATTGGACGAAGCGATGCGGGTCGGCCAGGCTTTTCAACGTGATAGTCAGAGCAATCAGATCGATATCTTTGGCCTACTCGGGGGCGATAGCCAAGCCGCGAAAAAGCCGGGTCATTTCTATCCACAGGTGGAAGAATGGTCGGTTCAGCAGTCGTTAGCGTTCGAAAAAGAGGCGCTGGGCTTTTATATTACTGGTCATCCCCTGGACAAATACGACAGAGTGATTAAGAGGATCACCAGCGGGACCATCGCCGAGTTGAAAGAAAAGGCTGCGACAGGAGACGTCAAAATCAGCGGGGTTGTGTCTGCTCTCAAATTAAGGAACACAAAGAAGGGTGACCGCTACGGAAGCTTCAATTTGGAAGACAAGAGCGGATTTGTCGAAGTCGTTGCCTGGCCCGATGTGTACCGCAAATCGTTGGAATTTTTGAATTCGGATGATCCGATCTATGTCAAGGGACGGACGGAGGTCGGCGAGGAGAGGATGCAGATCTTCGCCAACGAGATCACCCCGCTCGCGCAGGAAGTTGCCAAGACCCGCATGAACGGCGGAGCGAACGGCAAAACCAACGGTCATGGCGATGCATCGAGTCGGGCCCAGGCAATAGCCAGGAGCCAATCCGTCGAGATTCCTCCGGGAATTCGAGGCGGCGAATTGGGGGAAGCAAGTGAACCCAGAGGTGATGAGGTTGCTGTCTCGGGTTTGCCTCAAGGACTCCAGCGGGTTCACTTATACGTTCGGGAATCTGAAGTTTCTTCGCACGAGTTAGTGCGATTGCGCGAGACTCTTCTTGAGCATCGAGGCCCGTGCGCGGTGGTTTTGCATCTCTTGGCTTCAGGTAAGGATGAAACAGTTATCGAACTGCCCGATCAAATGCGGGTTGCCTCGACGCCCGAATTTGAGGCCACAGTGCAGCGTCTCTTCGGCAGTCGAGTCAGCTTTCATTCCTTGGAATCTTGAAGCAGCTGCCTTCTCATTCTCGTCGCCGCGAAGAAAAAGCCTTCCTGGTTGGTGTCGAGCTGCCTTCGAACACCCGAAAAGTTCCTCTCGAATATAGCCTGGAGGAGCTCCAGCGGCTGACCGAAACTGCCGGCGCCAAAGTCATCCAGAAATTCAGCCAACAAATTCGCAATGTGGCACCGGCGACTTTGGTTGGCCGCGGCAAAGTCGAAGAGATCCAAGCCGCCCTCCAAGATCTGCAGCCGGACCTGGTCGTCATTGATGAGGATCTGAGTCCGGCGCAACAGCGTAATCTGGAATCCGCCTTCGAGATCCGCGTCGTTGATCGCAGTCAACTCATTCTTGATATCTTTTCCCAGCGCGCGCGCAGCAACGAGGGAAAACTCCAGGTGGAGTTGGCGCAATTGGAATATCTTCTGCCGCGCCTTACGCGACAGTGGACTCACCTTTCGCGACTGGGCGGCGGCATCGGCACCCGTGGGCCCGGCGAGACTCAATTGGAAGTTGACCGGCGTAGAATTCGCGAGCGGATTGCTCACTTGAAACGGCGACTAAAAGCGGTGGAACAAACCCGAACCTTGCAGCGAAAAGAACGGGACGAAGTGCCGTTCGCCACCGTGGCTCTGGTGGGATACACCAATGCGGGCAAGTCGACCCTCATGAACGCGCTTACCCGCGCCGGAGTTCTCGTTGAAGACAAGTTGTTCGCGACTTTGGACCCGACGATTCGCTCGCTACGTTTGCCCACTGGCGACAAGGTGATGATCGTCGATACCGTTGGTTTTATCAACAAAATTCCTCACTCCCTGATCCAGGCTTTCAAGAGCACCTTGGAAGAAGTGAGAAGCGCTGATTTGCTTTTGCATCTGGTCGATATGGCCAGCCCGCTGTTCGAAGAACAGATCCGGGTGGTCGAAGAGGTATTGCAAGAGATCGGCGCAGGAAATGTTCCATCGATCTTGGTGCCGAACAAGATCGACTCGGTTTCTTCGGCGCCCATCCAGCAACTCAAGAGCCGAGCCGTCGAAGGAGTCTGTCCGATCTCAGCCTTAACCGGCGCGGGGATCGGTCCACTTTTGAATTTGATCGGCCAAGTGTTGGACCAAGGCAAGGAACAATTTCGCGCACGTTTTTTTTCTTGGCAGGGAAAGCTCCTGGCGGTGCTGCGAGAGCGCGGCAGGATTTTAAAGGAAACGTATAGGGACGATGAGATTCACGTCACGGCGCTAGTCACTCCGAAGTTGGCGGGGCAGATGCGTAAACTACTCAGCGCTGATGGCCGGAAGAATCGGTTTTTGTCCTAGGTCTGATGCTCAACCTACCGAATTTCCTGACTCTCATTCGAATCCTGACAATTCCATTTTTCCTAGTCTATCTTTCCTACCATCGCTACGCTGAGGCGTTGATTGTCTTTATAATCGGCGGAGTGACGGATTTTCTCGACGGCTTGGCGGCGCGCTTGATGAATCAGCAGACCGCCTTAGGAGCTTATCTCGATCCTATCGCGGATAAGCTTCTGGTGATGACCTCATTTATCATGCTGGGACTGATCGACGGAATTCCTGAGTGGTTGGCGGTGGTGGTGGTCAGTCGAGATGTTTTGATTCTCCTCGGGTATGGGATCATTTATCTTCTGGTTGAAGAGCGCTTACCGGTAAAGCCAAGTAGGATCGGCAAATGCAGCACGATGTTGCAGCTGCTCACGTTGGGGGTGGCACTGGCATTGCTTCACGACGAAAGTATGCTGGATCGTCGTCTATGGAATGTCCTTGTGGCAGTCACAGCTATTGCGACGGTGGCATCGGGTCTTCTCTATTTGTACCGTGGCCTCGTGTGGCTCCAGAACCGGGCTCCTAAAATTACCCGTCTTGGTTGACAGCAGAGAGATAAATTGGTAATAAAATCAATTTCTTGCGCCGCTTAAGGAGATTCGTCAGTGAAGTACTCGGACAGCTGGCTTGTCAGGTCTTGAAGGCACGTAGCTCAGTGGGAGAGCGCTTCCTTGACACGGAAGAGGTCGGCAGTTCAATCCTGCCCGTGCCTACCATTTATTCGCGAACAGATTTCAGATGGACAGTATTCACGTAACATTACCGGACGGCAAGTCCGTGGAGGTGCAACCCGGCACCCGCATCGACGAGATGCTGCCTTTGAACACGGCCAACGGCAATATCATTGCCGCCAAGGTCGATGGGCGTCCCGTGGATCTCAGCCGCCGGCTAAACAGCGATTGTTGCTTGGCATGGGTGTCGATCGATAGCCCCGACGGTCTCGATGTGCTGCGCCATTCGACTGCGCATCTGATGGCTCAAGCCGTTCAGAGTCTTTTCCCAGGGACTCAGGTCACCATAGGGCCCACTATCGAGGATGGCTTTTACTACGATTTCAAACGCGACCGTCCCTTCACGCCGGAGGAGCTAGAGCAGATCGAAGCGCGAATGGAGGAAATTGCAAAGTCCAATCTTAAGGTAACTCGCGAAGAGATGCCGAAAAGTCGAGCCATCGACTTATTCCGTGGCTTGGGTGAAGACTATAAGGTTGCGATCATCGAGGAGATACCTGACGAGACTGTCTCTCTATACAGACAAGGGGATTGGGTGGATCTCTGCCGCGGTCCGCATGTGCCGTCCACTGGCGTCATCAAGGCTTTCAAGCTCACCGGAGTCGCCGGAGCCTATTGGCGCGGCAATGAGAAAAACGAGATGCTGCAGCGCATCTATGGTACCGCTTGGCCCACCAAGCAGGCGCTCAAGGAGTATCTGCGACTTTTGGAAGAGGCGAAGAAACGCGATCATCGAAAGCTCGGGCAGGAACTGGGTCTCTTCATGATCTCAGATGTCGTCGGTCCGGGACTTCCCATCTGGCTTCCAAAGGGCGCGATGGTCCGCTCGATCCTGGAAAGATATATCGTTGATATCGAGCGAAGCATGGGCTATCAGCATGTGAATACGCCTCAACTCGCACGGGTGGAGCTTTACAAACGATCGGGCCATTGGGATCACTTCAAAGCTAATATGTATCCCCCCATGGAGTTCGAGAACAAGGAGGAATTGGTTCTTCGACCGATGAATTGCCCGCATCATATCACCATCTATAAGCATGGACTGCACAGCTACCGCGATTTACCGGTGCGGTTGGCGGAGCTGGGAACCATGTATCGCTATGAACGCTCCGGCGCGCTTTCCGGTCTTTCGCGCGTCAGGGCGATGACCCTGAATGACGCCCATATTTTTTGTCTTCCCGAGCAGATCCAACCCGAAACCGTGGGAGTGCTCCGCCTAATCCAGCGCGTATACCGGGATTTTGGCTTCAAGGACTACTGGTACCGTCTCTCCCTGCGTAACCCCGTGGACAAAGCAAATTTCGTTGACAATGACGCCATGTGGGATACGGCGGAAGGATACCTACGGGAGGCTCTCCGCGAAGTCGGGGTGCCTTTCAAGGAAGCCGTGGGCGAGGCCGCCTACTACGGTCCAAAGATTGACGTGCAATTGAATGACGTGCTAGGGCATAGCGAGACTCTGTCCACCGTGCAACTTGATTTTTATCTTCCCGAGCGATTCGAACTGGAATATGTTGACAGGGACGGGCAGTACAAACGGCCGGTCATGATTCACCGCGGCGTCATCAGCACTATGGAACGGATGATGGCTTTTCTAATCGAGCACTATGCCGGTAACTTTCCCCTCTGGCTCGCTCCCGTGCAAGTTAAGATTGTTACCGTGACGGATCAGCAGTTGGATTACGCGCGAAAGGTTTCGGCGCAGTTAACGGCGGCGGGTTGGCGGGTGGAATTAGATGAACGCAACGAAAAGCTCGGCTACAAAATTCGCGAGGCTCAACTCGCGAAGATTCCGTATGCCCTGGTCATCGGCGATAAGGAGGTTGCGGCTCAGGTCGTTGCGCCACGCCGGAGGGGCGGCGAGAACTTGACACCTCTATCCGTCGACGCTTTTATGCAGAGGCTAAAACTTGAGACTGCACAAGAAAGGGGAGAAGCATAGAAATCAAGATGCTTTCACAAGAAACGGAGGTGGCTTATAGCTAGAGAAGCGAGGATCAATCATCAAATTCGCGCCCGTGAGGTCCGTGTCATAGGCGCGCAGGGAGAACAGTTAGGCGTAATGCCGCTCTACGAAGCCCTGAAGCAGGTAGACGCGCTGGAGTTGGACCTTGTGGAGGTGGCGCCGGATGCCCAACCGCCGGTTTGCCGCATGATGGATTATGGTAAATTTCGCTACGAGCAAAAAAAGAAGTCGCACGGACCAAAGAAACACTCCGTCGTAGATATCAAGGAAGTCAAGATGGGGTCACGGACGGATCCCCACGATGTCGTGCACAAGGTACGGAATATTCGCCAGTTCATTGAGAAGGGACAACGCGTCAAAGTATCGGTATTCTTCCGCGGTCGTGAAATCACCCATCCCGAGTTGGGCAAACAAATGTTGAGCGGCGTTGTCGATCAACTCCGAGACATCGCGAAAGTCGACATTGAACCAAGATTAGAGGGGCGGAGTATGGCGATGCTGCTTACGCCAAAATAGCCAAACGCTACGGTGCAAATCAAACAAGAGGAGAGCCACGTGCCCAAGATCAAGAGCAATCGAGCGGCGATGAAAAGGTTCAGAATAACTGGGACTGGAAAGATTAAGCGCAACAAAGGATTCAAGAGCCATTTGCTATCGAGCAAAGTAAAGAAGCGTAAACGACGGTTGCGTAAATCAGCGCTGGTCTCGGCAGTTGAGACCAAACGAATTCGCAAACTGATACCGTATGTTTAGAAATTCATCGATGAGTCTTGAAGCGATGGGATTGATTTCGCAATCTCAAGATTATTATTGAGGAAGGAGTTAAACTAGTGCCACGAGCTAAAGGCGGAAGTAAGTCCCGCCAACGAAGAAAAAAAATCATGAAACTGGCCAAAGGTTACGTCGGTGGCCGCGGAAGACTGTATCGCTCCGCGCGCGAGACGGTGGAACGGTCATTAGCCTTTGCGTACCGGGACCGGCGGGTCAAGAAGAGAACATTCCGCGGTCTCTGGATTACCCGCATCGGCGCGGCGGCAAAGCTGAGCGGGCTCTCCTACAGTCAGCTCATGAAGGGCCTCAAACAAGCCAAGGTGGAGTTGGACAGGAAGATGCTAGCCGAACTAGCGGTTGCGGACTTGCCGGCTTTTGGACAGTTAGCCCAGACTGCGAAGTCACATCTTAGCGCGTAAGCGCATAATTTTTCTAAACTGATGAATGAATCCTTAGAAACTCTCCAGCAGGAGGTGCTGGAGAGACTTCATCATTGCAACTCCGAGACTGAGGTCGAAGAGGTTCGCGTTGAGACTCTGGGTCGAGGCGGCAGATTGACTGCGATGCTGCGGGGCTTGAAAGATCTGCCGGCGGAGGAGCGACCGCAGGCCGGTGAGCAGCTCAATCGTCTGAGAAAGCTGTTTGAGGAAGAGATCGAACAACGTTTCCGGCAGATCAAAGAGCAGGCGAGATCCAAGGCACTCAAAGACGAGTGGATCGACATCACTCTTCCCGGCACGCGCTGGGAGCGAGGCAGAGTGCATCCGCTTACTCTAGTTATCGACGAGATCATCGATGTCTTCTGGGGCATGGGATTCGAGATCGCCCGCGGGCCCGACATCGAGGACGACTACCACAATTTCGAAGCGCTGAATATTCCCCAGGATCATCCAGCGCGGGATATGCAGGACACCTTTTTTGTCTCCAATGGCATGCTGTTACGGACCCATACCTCCCCGGTGCAGATCCGCACCATGGAGGGACGCAAGCCGCCACTCCAAGTCATCGTTCCCGGTGCAGTCTATCGACACGATGATGACGCCACCCATTCGCCCATGTTTCACCAGGTGGAAGGTTTCATGGTGGACCGGCGTATCACTTTTGCCGATCTCAAAGGAGTGCTCACCCATTTTCTCCAACAGATCTTCAGCCACGATACCGGGGTGAGGTTTCGTCCCAGCTTCTTTCCTTTCACCGAACCCAGCGCCGAGATCGACATTCAATGTTTGATTTGTGGTGGTAGCGGAACAGTTTTGGAAAGCCAGACCTGCCGGGTCTGTAAAGGCACGGGTTGGCTGGAAATTCTCGGCGCGGGCATGATCGATCCGCAAGTGTTCCGCTTCGTGGGGTACGATCCAGAGAAAGTCTCGGGATTCGCTTTTGGTATGGGGGTGGAGCGAATCGCGATGTTGAAGTATGAGATTGACGACATTCGGCTATTCTTTCAGAACGATCTGAGGTTTCTCCGGCAGTTCGGGTAGGAAGAAATGTTTCAATGGAGTGGTGGAGTAACGGAGTAATGGGTTTCTGATTTCAATACCGCAACACTCCATCACTCCAATATTCCATCGTCGTCATGAAATTCACATTCAACTGGCTAAAAGAGTTCGTGGCGTTTAAGGCATCGGCGGAGAAGCTCGCCGGGTTGCTCACTATGGCTGGCCTCGAGGTCGAATCGCTCTCGCCGCTACAGGACCCCGAGACCAACCGAGAAGATTGGTTGTTTGAGATCAGCGTGACGCCGAATCGCGGTGACTGCCTCGGCATCGCCGGCTTAGCAAACGAAGTTTCAGCGCTTACTGGCGGGCACGTGAAATCGGTTGGCGCGCCGCACCGTTCCAAAGGCTCTAGCATTGCTAATCGCGTGACCATCGCGATTCAAAATGCGCGGCTTTGTCCTCGTTACTCTGCCGCAGTCGTGGATGAAGTGCATATGGGGCCGTCGCCTGCCTGGATGCGATTTCGCTTGGATGCATGCGGTATTCGCTCGATCAACAATGTTGTTGACGTCACCAACTATGTCATGCTCGAGACCGGGCAGCCGCTACACGCTTTCGACCTCGATCGCTTGCCGACGCGGCGGATCGTCGTTAGAACTGCGCAACAGATCAAAAAGTTCACGACACTCGACGGTGTGGAACGGGAACTCGCGCCGGAGGATCTGCTTATCTGCGATGGTGATGTGCCGGTTGCGTTGGCGGGCGTAATGGGCGGAACGGAATCCGAGGTCAAAACGGAAACGCGCTCCATCTTGCTGGAGAGCGCCAATTTCGACCCGACTGCCATCCGCCGCACGGCAAAACGGCTCGGGCTCCATAGTGAGGCGTCGCACCGTTTTGAAAGAGGCGTCGATCCAGAGGGCACGCTCGTCGCCCTCGATCGGGCCGCTAGCCTTCTTACAAAGCTGGCCAGAGGTAAGCCGCTCCCGGCGAAAGCCGATCGCTACCCTAGACGAGCGAAACCGCTGACGGTCGTGCTGCGTGAAGCGCGTATCGAAGAGGTCCTCGGAGTTCGCATCGGGGCACATCAGGCGGAAAAGCTTCTGCGATCGCTCGCACTGAAGACACAACGGCAGCCGAGCAGCGGCAGAATCAAGGTGGTTGTTCCACCGCGTCGCCGCGATCTCACCCGCGAGGCGGACTTAATTGAGGAACTGGCGCGATTGCACGGTTATCAAAGAATCCCGTCGACCTTGCCTTTACTGCGCTCGTCCGGGGGAAGAAGCGACCATCGTTTGGAATGGGAGCGGAGAACTCGTGCGTTTCTTGCGGGTGAGGGGCTGGTCGAAGTCGTCAACTTGCCGTTCACCACGGAGCAATTCAACCGAGAATTTGCTGGAGTATGGGAAGGAGAGACTTCCCCGGTCGCAGTTCTGAACCCGCTTGCCAAAGAAAGCGCTGTAATGCGACTCAGTTTGATTCCGGGATTGATCGAAAATTTGCGCACCAATTTGGCCCAGAAAGCCGAGAGCTTTAGCGCCTATTATATCGGCAAGGTGTTCCGTTTGGGGAGCGACGGAACCACTGAAGAGCGGCAGTGCCTGGGCGGGGTCCTCTATGGCCCGCGAGCGTCGAGAGGCTTGCGCACGGGCGCCGCAGTCCCGCTTGGTTTCTTGAATTGCAAAGGACTGGTGGAGGGGATTTTGGATTTGCAGCAGATCGGTGACACCGTCGCCTGGTCCCGTGAAAGGAGCGCGTTCTTACATCCCGGTAGGGCCGCGGCTCTGGTACGCGGCGACCAGAAATTGGGTGTTCTCGGACAGATCCATCCCGATGTTTCGGACGCGCTTGGCATGCCGGTTTTCCTGCTTTTCGAACTTGACTTCGAGGGGTTGCTTCAGTATGCTCCGCGACGAATAACGGCTCGTTCTCTTCCACGTTTTCCGTCTGTTGAGCGGGATTTTGCCATTGTTGTCGAACGGGAATTTCCGTCTCAACAGATCATTGGTTGGATCAAGAATCGTGGCGAAGCTCTGATCGAGTATGTAGAAGTGTTCGACCAGTACCTCGGGTCCCCAATCCCGGAAGGCAAAAAGAGCTTGGCTTACAAAATCTTATATCGAGCGGATGACCGGACATTGACCGATAGCGAAGTAAATGCATTGCACCAGAATATGGTGGATCAGATCGCAAAGTTTTTCGGTGCGCAAGTCAGAAGCTAAAGTCTAAATTGGCCTTAAAAAGGCGAGAGGTATCAGAGATGACGAAGGCAGAGATAATTACTCGAATCTACGAGAAGATCGGTTTTTCCAAGAAGGATGCGACCGACGTGGTAGAGGCCACCTTTGACATAATCAAGGGCTGCTTGGAAAAAGGCGAAAAGGTTAAGATCTCCGGCTTCGGTAACTTCGTCGTGAATACCAAGCGGCCGCGCAAGGGTCGAAACCCCCAAACCGGCGATGAGATTATTATCGTTGGGCGCAAAGTTCTGACATTTAAAGCCAGCCAGATTCTAAAGAAGAGTCTCAACACGATGTCTCCCTCCTCATCGTCTATGTCTTCTCCTTCGTCAGCGCCGTCGGAATAGCAGCGGGTAATGGCTCAGCGACTGCCGGACAAAATCTACTTCAAGATTGGCGAAGTTAGCGAGATCGTCGGGGTTGAGCCCTACGTGCTGCGTTATTGGGAGACCGAGTTTGAACTCCTAAAGCCATCGAAAGCTCCCTCACGGCATCGGCTTTACAAAAAAAAGGATGTCGAGCTGCTGCTCGAGATCAAGCGGCTCCTCTACTCTGAAGGTTTTACCATCGAGGGAGCCCGAAAGAGATTGAAGGAAACGAAGAAGGAAGAAAAAAACCAGCTCAAACTTCCGCTCGTCGATCAAAGGTACAAGACGGCGCTGTCCAAGATCAAAAAAGATCTGCAGTCTCTCCGCAAACTGCTCTCCTAGCTAGCCGGAGTATTCATTGACCCGGGGAAGAGTAAGGGCGTTCAAAGTTCAACGTTCCAGGTTCAACGTTTTAACTCTTTTCGAGCCTTGAACCTTGAACTTTTCCCATGCAGCTTCAAGGTCGACGAATCAGTCGAAAAACCAAGGGCACGATGAGTAAGAGCGCCGAGATGCCCAGAACCGAGGCCGCGATCGGTTGCGTAAGAAAGACCGATAGATCGCCCTGACTGATGGCGAGAGCCCGGCGAAATTGCGTCTCCGCTAGGGGACCGAGAATCAGTCCAATGATTGCCGGCGCCACGGGAATGTTCCACCGCCGCATCGCAAAGCCGAGCAAACCGAAAACATACAGGGTGAGGAGATCCACCACGGATTGGTGCAGACTGTAGGCCCCGAGCGTCGCGAACACCAGGATCCCGGCGTAGAGTAAGGGTAGCGGAATCGCTAAGACTTTAACCCAGATGCCGACCAGGGGTAGATTGAGAATCAGCAGCAAGACGTTGCCGATGTAAAGGCTCGCGATCAAGCCCCACACCAAGTCGGCTTGTGATTGAAACAGCAGCGGCCCGGGTTGGATGCCGTAATTCTGAAATGCACTGAGCAGAATAGCCGCGGTCGCCGATGTCGGAATTCCAAGAGTCAAAAGCGGCACTAGCGCGCCGGTCACCGAAGCGTTGTTCGCCGCTTCGGGTCCCGCGACGCCTTCAATCGCCCCTTTGCCGAATTCTTGCGGATACTTGGTTAATTTTTTCTCGGTGGCATAAGAAAGGAACGTCGGAATTTCGGCCCCGCCCGCCGGAATCGAGCCAAACGGAAAGCCGATCACGGTAGCTCGCAACCATGCAGGCCAGGAGCGCCTCCAGTCTTCTTTTGACATCCAGAGGGAGCCTTTGAGTTGCTCTATCTTTTCTTCCAGGCGACTGGAATAGGCAGCGACGTAGAGCGCTTCGCCGACGGCAAAGAGTCCGACCGCAAGCACGACCACGTCAATGCCGTCCAAAAACTCGGGCACGCCAAAGGCAAAACGCGATTGACCGGTTTGGCTATCGATGCCGATGGTTCCCAGGAAAAGCCCAAGAAAAAGGCTCGTTAAACCGCGCACTGTAGAGCTGCCGATGACCGCCGAGACCGTGGTGAAGGCGAAAATCATTAGGGCGAAATACTCCGCCGGGCCAAATTTCAGCGCAACTTCGATGACCAGGGGTGCAAGCATCGTGACCAATACGGTCGCGATGCTCCCGGCGACAAAAGAACCGATGGCGGACGTGGCGAGGGCGGGTCCGGCGCGGCCGTTTTTGGCCATGAGGTTGCCCTCGAGAGCCGTTGCGATGGACGCGGATTCACCCGGCGTGTTGAGGAGAATCGTGGTGGTCGAACCGCCGTACATGGCGCCGTAATAGATTCCGGCGAACATGATGAGCGCGCCGGTGGGATCCAGCTTTACGGTGAGGGGTAACAGCATCGCGACGGTGAGCGCCGGCCCAACCCCAGGAAGAACTCCGATGAAGGTGCCGAGAATGACCCCGATAAGCCCCCAGAGGATGTTAAACGGCGTAAGCGCGATGCTGAAGCCGTGCAGCAATAAATGAAAGGTATCCGCCATTGCTTAATCAGATACCTGCCGTACCCAAAATTGGTTTTAGCCAACCCGCCGGCAGATTGACGTTGAGAAATTTGACAAAGAAAAGAAAAACCGCAAGCCCGAGGACGACACCAATAGCCGAATCCCGCGCGGGGCGCGTGCTGCCGAAACCACGGGCGACGCACGCAAACAAAGCGGCTTGGGCGAGCACGAAGCCGGCGCGGTCAATCAACAACATTTCGGCAAAGAGTCCCACACTTACCCAGACAAATGCGCTGGTGAGAAAAGCATGTTCACCGCGGGCTTCAGGATCGTCGGAAATGGCATTGCGCCAGCCGCCGGCGAGAGCCTCATACAGCAACCACAACCCGAGTAAGATGAGTCCTCCGGCGACGACGGCCGGCGCCGCGTTGGGGCCGATCCTCGCATAACCGCCTCCGCCTGACAGCCTTGTGGTCCCCACGGCGACGGCGACACCGAGTGCGACAACCGCGAACGAGATAATGAGTTCCGCAGGCTTAGCCTTCATTACCTTTCCATCACTTTTTTTTCTTGATGCCGAGGGAATCGATGATGCTGGCGATCCGCTTGGTGTCTTCATCGATGAATTTTTTGAAGGCATCGCCGCTGAGGAAGAGCGGCGCCCAGTCGAACTTCTGGAGGGTGGTTTTCCAGGCCGCTGATTCGGTGGCTCCCTTGGTGATGTTTACCAGCGCGTCCCGCTGGGGCGTTGTAATACCCGGTGCGCCAAAAACACCGCGCCAGTTGGCGAGCTCAACCTCAATACCTTGCTCCTTGAGTGTCGGAATGCCATCCATACGCGAGGACGCAGATACCGCCAGCGCGCGCATGCGCCCGCCTTTAACTTGCTCGGCAAACTCGCCGACACCGGAGACACCGGCGGTGACGTGACCGCCCACAATGGCTGCCACCGCCTCGCCGCCGCCCTTGAACGGCACATAGTTGATCTTGGCAGGATCGACGCCCGTGGCCTTCGCAATCAAACCCACCAGTATGTGATCGGTGCCACCCGCCGAACCACCACCCCAAGAAACGCTGCCCGGATTGGCTTTGAACGCCTTGACGAGATCGGCCATTGTCTTATGAGGAGAATTGCTATGCACCACGATCGCTTCGTATTCCCCCGTGAGCCGGGCAACTGGTGTCACCATGGTCAAGTTTACCGGTGCATCGTCCAGATAGATGGCGCCCACCATCACCATTCCGCCCATCATCAATGCATTGGGATCGCTCTTTGACGAATTTATGAACTGAGCGAGCCCGATCGTACCGCCGGCACCACCTTTGTTGTCGAACTGCACGGAGGAAACAAGCTTAGCGCTCTGCATGGCCGCTGCTAAATTGCGACCGGTCTGGTCCCAACCACCGCCAGGGTTGGCGGGAATCATCATCTTCAGTGCCGGTTGTGCATGGGCTGCGAATGCCATTACTGATGATGCAGCGAGAACTACCAAAACACTCACAAACCACTTGCGCATAGATCCTCCTGTATTCACACGCGTTTGATTCATGCTTCCAATTCGGGATGTATAGTAAAGGATCGAAAAATTCACAAGCTTCACAATCTTCGGCTCTTCTTTATGGCGCGGGCCTCCGGTCCTCGGTACTGCCAAAGCAAGTGACGGGGAATGGGCCCCTTGTTGCGCTCGCCGGATTGGCTCTCTTCCCATGCATGGGCCAGAGCGCCGACGGAGCGCGACAAGACAAACAATCCGCGGCAGAGTGGCGGCGGAAAACCCAGCTCGGCGAAGATCACACCGGTTGCGCCGTCGACATTCATTGGAATTCGCCGTCGTTTAGTTTCTGCAAGAACTGTTTCAACTGTCCGGCCAATGGCGGCAAATTGTCCTGAGACGGCGCTGGCTTTAACAGCTTCATCCACAAGTTGCAAAAGCCTCGGAGCCCGCGGGTCCGTTGGATGAAAGCGATGCCCAAAACCGGGAACGTGGCTGACACCCTTATCGACTAAGGCTTGCATCTCCGCTGCGATCGCGTTTCTGATCGGACCGAGATCCTGCGCCTTCTTGCGTTTGCCGTCGATTCGGCCTGCGATCGCGTTATAAAAAGCCACGCATTGCTCTACCGCTCCGCCGTGAACGTCGCCGAGAATGTTAATCGCAGAGGCCATGGCATTATTGATATCCACGCCGCAGGTCATGGCCATACGCGCCACCGCGATGGACGGTGCCTGAGGGCCATGGTCAACTGCCGCGACGAGCGCCGCTTCGAGAAGTCTTGCTGCATGCGGCTGCGGTAGTTCGCCTCGTGTCAAGAGCCAGACCATTTCGGCGAAGCCGATGCGGCCAATCAGCTCTTCGACCGCATAACCCCGATAACGGATCATCCCCGGCTGCATCTCGATGATTGAGGTCGACCACCACTCTTCGGGGGACTTCTTTTGTTCTGCCATTTGCCGGCTTATACCGCTCCCTCTACTCTGAGCTTCGCTATGGAGTCTGGATCGTATCCAAGCTCTTCAAGAATTTGCTGGGTGTCGGCGCCGAGCGACGGGGGCGGCGAGACCGGCTCTGGGTCACCGCTGGCGAGGCGGAATCCCGCGCGCACCACGGCAATCTCGCGATCAATTTCCGGGGTGGTCTGAAAGTGCTTGATAACCCTTCGCTCGGTGATCTGCGGATGTTCAAGGATTTCCGGGATGGATAGAACCTCCCCGGCGGGAACACCGTGCTTGTTGAAGAGGTTCGACCACTCCTCTGCTGATTTTCCTTTGAGCGCAGATTCAAGATCAGCCTTTAACTCGTAGCGGCGTTTCTTGCGGTCTTCGCGGTTAACATACCGTGGATCGGTGGCCAGCTCTCTGCGTCCAATCAGTGCGCAGAGCTTCTCGAATTGCTCCTGTTTGTTGGCGGCGATGTTAAGGTGGCCGACGGCGGTCTGGAAAGTGCCGGACGGACTCGCGGTGACATTCTCGTTACCCATAGGCTCCGGCATGACACCGGCGATCAGCCAGTTAGACACGGCCCATCCCATGGCCACCAAGGTCGCCTCGAGCATCGAGACGTCGATGAATTCGCCTTGGCCGCTCCGACTGCGTCGGAAGAGCGTCGCTGCAATCGCAAATGCCGCTGTAATGCCGCCGATGGTATCGGCCAAGGGGAAGCCGACACGCAGCGGCGCCGACTGCTTGTCTCCCGTTACGCTCATGACGCCGGAAATGCCCTGCACGATCTGGTCGTAGGCTGGATTGTCTTTGAGTGGTCCATCCTTGCCAAAGCCTGAGATCGCGCAGTAGATAAGATCAGCTTTGACTTCTCTTAGCGTTTGATATCCTAGGCCCAGGCGCTCCATCACGCCCGGGCGAAAGTTCTCGACGATCACGTCAACTGTTGCCACCAGCCGGCGAAAAATTTCCTTTCCCGAAGGATTTTTCAGATTGATGGTCACCGAACGTTTACCGGCGTTTTGAGCGAGAAAGGATGCGCCCATCAAGCGCTTGTTCAACTCGGGATCGGCCCCTAATTGGCGGGCGAGGTCTCCGGAGCGGGGAACCTCGACCTTAATGACGTCGGCTCCCAGTTGTGCAAGCTGATAGCAGCAGAATGGCCCCGCCAGCACGTTGGTCAGGTCAAGCACGCGTACGCTATCGAGAAGCTTCATGTCGTCATTGTTCCATCAGGGCGCTTTCCTGACGGCCGAAGAACTGCGAAGATAACATTTGATAAATCAAACTCGCAATCTAATCCGGCATTCCGTTTCTGTCTAACGCGGTAGCCTCTCATACTACGATCGACTACGTTGTACAACGAAAGACTGAAGGAAACTGAAAGAGGTCTATCGCCGATGGTTCCGTGATTCGCTAAAATTGATTTAGCCACTGGGTAATGTTACATTTTCGGCAACTTAAAACCGCCGTCGGGGCGTAGCGCAGCCTGGTAGCGCACACGCTTGGGGTGCGTGTGGTCACCGGTTCAAATCCGGTCGCCCCGACCATTCCTCTCTATTATTTAAATTCGTTGTGCCGATGAAAGCGGCGATTTGATGCGCAAACGGATGATTAATTCAGGTTCTCATCAGAGTTAAGCCGCGTCATCTCCGGTATCGGGCGAAAATTCAGACTCGAATATCTCGGCCAAAATACGACAGATATCCGTCGCGGACAGGATACCAGCAAGTTTTTGGTGATGCAGAACGATCGCGGACCCGGCATGACGCTTCGCCATCTCAAAGGCAACTTCGTGCAGAGGAGTGTCGAAGGCGACGATGTACGGATCATGGGCCATAATTTCGGAGGCTCGGATCCGTGCTCTGTCCTCAATGGGCAGCAACCGATCGCCCAAGTGATACAGGTCTCGCTCTGAAACAATTCCAACGACTCGTCCTTCCTGCTGCACCGGAACATGATGGATATGGTGCTCGTTCATCAAGCGCTCCACTTCGGCAACATCATTGTCCGTTTCAACGAAGTAGGGAAAAGGGGTCATGACAGATCCGACATAAGGAATTTTTTTGTATTTCTTCATAGCAGCGGCTCCTTGCGACACGGCCAATCCGGTCTCTTAGTACGTGGGTCGAGCATTTGGTTTATGGATCCGAGTCTCGAAACATCTTGTCGCACAAACCACGAGCTTTGTATCATGTTATCAGCCAGCACTAATAACCAGCGCTCATGGGTTCCGATTATTCGCATCGGGAGTATGGATACGGTTGCAAATTTTCAGTCTTCTTTTCCAACGCTAGTCGACACGAAGATCAAAATATCTTCAATATCGCAAAAGTCGAGACTTACCACTATACTGAAGCCAATGACCGAACCGCGAATCCCCCTCACGCCATCGTTTCTCAATTACACGCCGGTCCCGTTGGTTTTTGGCACTAGCGGTTTGCGCGGCCTAGTCAAAGATCTCACAGACCTCGAGGCCTATATCAATGTCAAAGCTGCCCTCCGGTATTTGTTGAGCAGTGGTGATATTGCCGCAAGCAGCGCTGTCATTATCGCCGGCGACCTCCGGCCAAGCACCGACCGCATCATGCGCGCCTGCGCTCAAGCGATAGTTGACTCCGGTTGCCAGGTTGAGAACGCCGGCAACATTCCCACACCCGCGTTGGTGTCATATGCCCTATCCACCGGACGCGCCGCCGTGATGGTGACCGGCAGCCACATTCCGTTCGATCGCAACGGCATAAAAATCAATAAGAGTGTCGGCGAGGTGCTGAAGTCCGATGAACCCGGAATCACCCGTGAGATCGATCGGGTGCGAGTCGAGGAGTACAGCCAGACCGCGACCGCATCGGCCTTCGATGCCTGCGGTATGCTCAAGCGGTCGCCAGACCTGCCGCCTCTCGATCGGGCCGCCGGGGAAGCCTACGTCCGTCGCTATCTGACGAGTTTCACCCGCGGCGGTCTCTCCGGCCTGCGCGTACTTGTGTATCAGCATTCGGCGGTGGGGCGCGATATCCTACCGCAGATCCTGCGCGAATTGGGCGCCGAAGTGGTTACCGCGGGGCACAGCGATACGTTCGTTTCCATCGATACGGAGAACATCACCGACGAACAGCTCGATCGTCTGGAGGAGTTCGCCGTCGCTGCCGAAGCGTTCGGTGGGCCGCTTCACGCAATCGTGTCCACCGATGGCGACTCCGACCGGCCGTTCGTGACAGCCGTGCTGCCTGCCGCCGAGGTCCGGCCGGGCGGCCGACGCGTGCGCTTTTTGCCCGGTGACCTAATCGGCATCGTGGTTGCCGAGTATTTGTGCGCGGATGCCGCCGCGGTTCCCATTAGCGCGAACGACGCGGTGGAACGACGCCTGGGTGAGCGCGGGGTTGTCCTCGAGAAGACCAAGATCGGATCGCCCTACGTCATCTCCGCGCTCGACGAATTACGCCGTGCCGGAACGCGCGCGCGGATCGTTGGCTGGGAGGCCAACGGCGGATTCTTAACCGGCAGCGATATCGCGTTGACCGCAGGGACGCTGATCGCGCTGCCGACACGCGATTCTACCTTGCCCATCCTGGCAAACTTGTTTGCGGCCGCCGAGCAGCGGATCGGATTGACCGCGCTGTGGAGCCGGCTGCCGGCACGCTTTGGCCGTGCCGGCTTACTCGACAACGTGCCGGTTGACGTTTGCCAGGCCATCCTTGCTCATCTGATTCCACCCGGCGATGTGATCGAGGTCGAGTTCAATGATGACGGACGCGTATTCGACCGCAGCCGTCCGGGTGCGGTGCCCACACCGCTGGCGGAACCGGCGACCGCAGACTGGCAGCAACTCAACGCGACGTTAATGCGCTTCTTCACGCCCGCGCTTGGATTCGACGACGTCGTGCGGATCAATGTCCTCGATGGGGTGCGCGTCTATTTCCGCAATGGCGACGTCGCGCACGTCCGGCCTTCGGGCAACGCGCCTCAGCTGCGCATCTATGCCAATAGCGATTCGCAAGTGCGCGCTGATCAAATCGTGGAGCTCGGACGGCGCGAACCCGACGGAATCTTACGACGGCTGGAGCGAGAATTCACGTAAGATCCAATACTGGACAGTCATTTCTCCGACTTGAATTACTGCGGCCTAAGCATCTTTCGTTGGTAGCTCAGAGGGGTGGACTGGGTCCAGCGTTTGAAGGCTCGGTTGAAGGCGCTAAGCTCCGAGTAGCCCAGCAGGAAAGCGACCTCGGTGAGAGAGTTCTTACGGTCTTTGAGATAGCTTACTGCAAAACGTTGCCGGGTGTCTTCAACCAACTTCTTGAAGTCTAAGCCATATTCCTTGAGTCGCCGTTGGAGTGTACGCGGGCCCATCGACACCTTTTTTGCGACCTGGGAGAGCTTCGGATCTCCATTGCGCATGGATTCTGCGATCGCTTTTCGAATCGAGCTGAGCACGGCGTCTTCCCGCGGCATCTCGCTCAACACTTGATCAAGATATTGCTTCATAATCTGATACAACTGCTGATCTGCCGCCGGGACCTCTCGCTCGATGAGACTAAGTTCAATAACCAAAGCGTTCGTCTCGCAGCCAAACACCACCGGCGCGCGGAAGATTCGATGGTGTTCTGAAGTCTGCTCGGGCGCCTCGTGCGCAAACTGAACTTCTTGTGGGGCCCACTGGCTCCCCACCATCATGCGAAGCGTATTAACGATGATGGTCATGCCGTGCTCGTTGCTTTGCCGCAGCGGCTCGAACCCAATGTCGGTTAACATATAGCGGATATAGCCGCGATTTCCTTCCACCGTGAAGAACCACTTGGCCGATGAGTCGTAGACATGCAGGTAACGCTCGACATTCTGTATGCCGGTGCCAATCGTGGGAGAGTTCAGCGCGACATAAGCCAATGGGCCTATGTTCTTCGGGTGGAAGTTCTCGCCGAAATGCAACCCGAAGCAATCATCGCCTGTCACCCGGGCTGTGTCTCTTAAAATTCCCGCGAAGGCCGAACAGGGGATAAAACCGTCCGACTTGGAAAAAACCGAACGATCTAGCTCCCAGGTCTGCAGGATCTGATCCGGATTCCCGCCCGCCGCTGTGATGGCCTCGAGCAGCCCGGCGGTTGCGGCTATAGAGATCATCGGTCTTGCGCGCACAGGCCCCAAACCCCAATTTTCCTTAGCCCCAGATCATCGCAGCTGTCAATCGATTGTCGCCCAATGTCAAGACGGATAGCCGTGGAGTCCTTATCCTTTCACGCAGAGGGCAAAAACTATGGACATGGAAACTAAATTTTTTAGCTTGCCGCTCACCGGAGAGGATCACGTTACGGTTATCGCTCGCGGACGCATAGATGTCGGCGGAGTCAAGCAGATTTTTCTTAGTGTCGCGGAGATAACTCAAATGCTGGTGGGTTGCGGGGTGCTGATTGATTTGCGGCAGGGCAGCTACCGGCTTACCTATCGCGATATTTGTGGTTTGTTAAACGAACTCAAACCGGCTCTCCGGCGGCTGCATCATCGAATTGCCCTGATCTCTGCGCCGACGATCGAACAGTCGGATCAGCTTTTCATGCTCAGCGTTTGTCTCTCGGACCAGGGTTTAGAAGCAGATGTTTTTTACGATATCCCTAGGGCCATCGAGTGGCTGACCCACAAGCGGAGAGCGCCGGTCCTCAATTGACAATGTAGATGCGCGGGCAGCAACGAAACCTTCTTTGTTTCCCGGTTCCATCTGGGTGCACGGGTGTCAATAACGTGGCGTCCAATGTCAAGACAAAAATTTCTCGCGGCTTTATATTCCCTCGATTCGTCAAAAGTATGGATTTCCAAATCAAACTCTTCAGTTGGCCGGACAGAGGTAATCACCTAATCCTGATCACGCGCGGTGTGATCGATACAAAGGCGTTCGACCAGATTTTCCAAGAAGTACATACAGCAACCCAAGCCCTCCGGGACTGCAAAGTTGTGGTCGATCTACAAGATGCGATGTGCAACCTTGAGAACGCCGAAATCCAAGGCTTTGTTGACGGAGTGCAGCTGGATCTATGGCCTGCCACCAATAGAGTTGCCATGGTGGCATCACGGGAAATCGACCAGTACGAGCAGCTGTCTGCACTAACCAACGGTTTAGCGAAGCGTGGGCTTAAGATTGCTGTTTTCGACGACTCAAGACTTGCCGTCACCTGGCTGGCCGACACCATTTAACGTCGAGTTCTCCGAAATCTGTTGAACCATTTGTGCGTCATCTCCGGGCAAGTTGACGCTTATCCGCGCGACCCGGAATCCAGGGATGAAAAGCTTCTGGATAACCCCCCCACTTTCGCGGGTACGATGGTAGACGCTCATTCGGTTCATTCATATTGCCGGCCTTCAGTTCCGGGACACTAGCCTCGGTTGCTGAGCAAGCTCCGATCAGAACACTGATCGGAGCTTGCGCTCATGCTTTTGGCTTGCCTAGAGGAGTCCCGCGTTCTCTTCGTTCCTGTCTCCGGCGAGAAGCCGTCTGATCGCTGAGCAAATCTGCAGGAGCGTGATCTTCCGCGAATTCTGAAAATTACCGAAAAATTGGCCGCTCAGCGCTGAGAGCGGACGAAACAAAAAATGGGGCTCGGTTAAGACCGGTTTGTTGCTTCTTGTCATGGGAGGAGCAATTGGATTAGACTCCGACCGTACTCAAACTGCGATCAATTCAGTGTCCGGAACTTTTTGGTGCCGCACAGAGGGATGAACCCGAGAAGAAACACAAATTGCTGGGCAAGAAACACTAGTTCGACACCGCCGATAATGTTTTCGGGCTGTCATTAGTGGTGAGACTTTTCTCCGAAATGATAGATCACACGGAAGATCGAGAGGGAATGAAGATGGCAGAATCTCTTGCGGTACCGGAAGAGTTCAAAGTTGGAATTGCGCGCAGGACAGCCGATCTTATTTCCCAAGCTCAGCCGGTGCTATTGGTTTGCTTGGGCTACTACTTTGGCGCTTGGATAGCCAAAGAAACGAGATTTCCCGACTCCAACCTTTCACTCATTTGGCCACCTACGGCCATCCTGCTCGGGGCGTTGCTGCTCGCGCCGCTGCGAAAATGGTGGATCTATCTACTCGCACTCGCTCCAGTCCATGTCTTTGTGCAGTTGCAAGACGGAGTGACGGCTGGGGGGATAATAAGCCAGCTAATCGGCAATTTTAGTCAAGCGCTATTGGCCGCAATCAGCGTGCGTTACTTCAATAAAGGGGTAGTGCATCTCAACAGTTTTCGGACCATAGTCGTTTTTACGCTCGGCGCGATCATTCTCGCACCGGTAGTAGTCTCGACCATCGCCGCGTACCTCTATGTTCTCAGCGGCTGGGAACAAAACTACTGGTACGCGTGGCGAGCGCGCATCCTGTCCAACGCCCTTTCCACTCTCATGATCGTGCCGCCGATCATTTTATTATGTAGCCGTGGCGCGACCATGAAAGCTACTTCCGTTAGGCCCCCGCGCTATATCGAAGCAGGCGTGATCTTAATCCTGCTTGTGCTCACCAGTTCGGTATCCTTCGGTAAGGAAGTCGAAGAGCTGCTGGGGGTGGCGTGCCCAATCATCCTGCCTTTGCCGGTTCTGTTGTGGTCAGCTTCACGGTTTGGGCTTGAGGGACTATGCTTCTCGACTCTGCTTGTCGCGTATTTTGCTTTTGTAAGCACGGCTGCCGGCCAAGGTTTCTTCGCGATGAGCTCGCCGGCGGAGAACGTCCTTTCGGTTCAATTCTATCTCATCGTGACTACTCTGCCGCTAATGTTGCTAGCGGGCCTGATGCGAGAACGCGAGGACAAAGAGCAGACGTTGCGCGAGAGTGAGGCTCGGTACCGCGCGCTGGTGACGGCGAGCGCCGAGATGGTGTGGCGGGCCAACGCGTGGGGGGAAGGTTTCTTTGTCAGTCCGAGCTGGCAACAGCTTACTGGACAGAACGAGAACGAGATGCGCGACTTTGGTTGGCTGCAGGCTGTATATCCCGACGACCGCGAGCGCGCCCGACGGTTGTGGGAGCGCGCAATGATTGAAAAACATGCCTATGAGAATGAGTTGCGAGTTCGCATTCGTGATGGAAACTACAGGCATTTTTACGTCCATGCGGTGCCGATTCTAGCGCCGGACGGTAACGTGCATGAGTGGGTGGGTGCCAACATCGATATCACTGAACGCAAGCAGTCCGAACAGGCATTGCAAGACCTCGTGGCCGGTACGGGCGTGATCGGAGAGGAATTCTTCCCGGCTTATGTTCGCCATGTGGCGGCGGCGCTCGATGTCCACTGTGCGACCGTCGCCGAGGTGACCGACGAGCAGCACTCCAGACTGAGAACCCTTGCAGTCTGGGTCGGGCAAGGGTTGGAAAAAAACTATGAGTATGACGTTGCCTATGCTCCTTGCGGGCAGGTGTTGCGCGAAGGAAAGCTCTTTTGCTGCCGGGAGGGGGTGCAAGAGCGGTTTCCCGAATGCGGGTCGCTTGGAGATCTCAATGCAGTCAGTTACATGGGAGCCCCGCTGTTCAATTCAGCGGGCCAACTCATCGGTAATCTCTGCATCATTGACAACAAACCGCTCGATGATGAGCGCCGAGCCAAATCAATATTGGAAATTTTTGCCGCCCGCGCAGCGGCTGAAATAGAACGAAAGCAGGCCGAGGATGCGCTCCGGGAGAGCGAGCAACGTTTGGCGCGAACCGAGAAGGTCTCTCTCGTCATGGTGACCCATGCGGACTTGGAGGGTCGCTGGCTGAAAGTGCCGCCGACCCTCTGCGAGCTGCTTGGCTATAGTGAAGCGGAATTGCTTGGGAGCTCCTCTAAGGATGTCACGCATCCCGACGACGTAGAGGCGAACTGGCGTCAGTGCCAACGTCTGATACAGGGCGAGATCAGGTCATTTGATCTCGAAAAACGCTACGTTCACAAGGATGGTCATATCGTCTGGGTCTATCTTAATTGTTCGATGGTTACAGACTCAAAGGAAAACCCGGTTTACTTTCTCGGTTACATTCGCGACATCACGGACCGCAAGCAAGCAGAGCAGGCGCTGCAGGAGAGCGAACAGGCGCTTCGCGACAGCGAAGAGCGTCTGCGGCTTGCGCTCAAAGCGGGCCGGATGGGGGTCTGGGATTGGGACAGGTGCACCAACGTACGGAAGTGGTCCAAGGAATACTTCCTGGTTATGGGTCTCCTGCCGTTTAATGTGGAGCCCAGCTACCATGCATGGGCTCAATGCGTGCATCCGGAGGATCTTCCACGGGCTAAGGCAGCAGTAGAAGCAGCCATGATGGAGAAAAAAGAGTACCGCAGCGAGTATCGAGTGGTCTGGCCCGATGGCACTATTCGCTGGGTGGTCGCTCGGGGTGAGTCCATCTACGGCGAAGACGGTCAATGCGTCAGACTCATGGGGGTTCTGGTCGACGTTACCGAGCGGAAGCTTGCTGAGGAGGAGATCCATCGTTTGAAGGAACGCTTAGAGGCGGAGAACGTGTATTTGCGCGCTGAGGTCTCCGACGTGCACCGTTATGGGGATCTGGTCGGTCGGAGCGAGGGAATGCAGAAAGTTCTTCGCCAGGTGAATCAGGTGGCTGAGACGGACATGACGGTTTTGATATTGGGAGAGACGGGGACGGGGAAAGAGTTGGTGGCGCGTGCGGTGCATGGGCAGAGTGGGAGGAGAGAGCGGCCGTTGGTGAAAGTGAACTGTTCGGCGTTGCCGGGGGAGTTGATCGAGAGCGAGCTGTTCGGGCACGAGAAGGGAGCGTTTACGGGGGCGACGGGGCGGCAGGTGGGGCGGTTTGAGTTGGCGGATGGAGGGACGATTTTTTTGGACGAGGTGGGGGATTTGCCGTTGAAGCTTCAGGCCAAGCTGCTGCGGGTATTGCAGGAGGGGGAATTTGAGCGGTTGGGGAGCGGCAAGACGATCAAGGTTGATGTTCGAGTGATTGCGGCGACCAACCGAAACCTGATGCAAGCGGTTCAGAGGGGAAGATTTCGCATGGATCTCTACTATCGGCTCAACGTGTATCCGATCGGATTGCCGCCGCTTCGGGAACGGCGGGAGGACATCGGGTTATTGGCGGAGGTATTTTTGGGCGAGGCGAGTCGGCGGCTGGGGCGGTTATTCGATCCGATCTCCGAAGAGGTATTGGCAGCGCTGGAACGCTACGAGTGGCCGGGCAATGTCCGGGAGTTGCAAAACGTGATTGAGAGAGCAGCGGTCATTTCGACCGGACGGCGGCTCAAGCTCCCGGAAGAGTGGGCAGTTTCCTTTGCGGAACTTTCCAGAACAGAAGCAGCGGAGGTGAGTCAGACTATCGAGATGCCGCCTCGCGAGGCCACATTAGAAGAATTTGAACGAAGCCACATTCTTCAGGTTCTGCAGCAAACCGGCTGGCGGGTTGAGGGACGCAAAGGGGCAGCGGCGATCCTTGGTTTGAACCCCAGTACACTACGCTCGCGAATGCATAAACTCGGCATCCGACGACTAGACCGCTTGATGAAAGTTCTTAATTGATTTTGCCCCGCGATATTTAGCAGCTTACTAAAAGTGGTTTCCGCGACATATCATAGACCTCAGGAATTGGATTCGTCAAAACACCTATAATCCTATCCGCAACCTTCCGATAAACCCTATTGGCTTTATCTGCTCTGTCTTCATCGCGCTTCTTATTCATCTGCGCTCAGATGGAACGATCCGAAGTCTAATTTTCTCGGTTAAATAACCGCTTACCATGATTTTTGTTACTGACCGGGAGTTCAGATTGGTAGCTAAATCACGTTCGATGCCAGGGCGAAGTTAATTCTAGTTTGCAGGAGTATGAATAATTTGACAATCGTGTGAGCCGTGGCATTCGAATTGCGTCACATAAGGTAGCAAATCTAATACTTTTGCTAAATTATCGATAAAGGGGATGGTCTCAATGCCTAGCGTTACGTTGCCGACGATTCCAGGGCACCACCGAGGCGGTGCTCCGAGAGCCAAAGGGCTGAAAAGAACGTTGCCACGACAGGTTGGAAAAATGCACGTGTCGGCTTTCGAGGAGCACGGTTTTCCGAAGCTTAACCAGATCACCAAATCCCTCGCTGCCGAACTCGGACGGGTGAGAGATAAGGAAAGACAAAAAATAGCCGAGGATCTCCACGATCATATCGGTCAAAACCTGGCGCTGGCCAAAATGAAGTTAGGCGCACTCAACAGCTCTTTGGGCGGCGAGCACTCGGCGCTCGTTGCCGGAATTTCAGACCTCATCAGTCATACCATCGAAGACACGCGATCTTTAATACATGAACTCCATCCCGAGTGGCGCTCTGAGGTAAACCTAAAGCAAGCTTTAGATTGGCTCGCGAAGCAAACCCAGGCAAAATACCGCCTTCCCTGTGTCATTGAGTTTGGTGCGTTGCCGAAGCCACTCGAAAAGGATATTCAAGAAGTCCTATTTCAGGCTGTCCGCGAGCTTATCGTCAACACGGTCAAGCATGCGCGGGCAAGCAAGGTGAGGATCATTGGTGGGTGTGAAAAGGGCTGGATTCGAATTCGGGTTATTGACGATGGCCGAGGTTTTGATCCCTCGAAATTAGTCTCCCCAAGTACAAAGAGCGGTGGTTTCGGCCTGATGATAATACGGGCGCGCCTCGGATTTTTGGGCGGCAATCTATATATCCACTCCCGCGCCGGAGCCGGAACGAGCGCAATGATCGCTTTGCCGCAGAGCGAAACTGAGAGCGTTGAAGAATAATGGCGTTAGAAATCCTTATCACGGACGATCACACGTTATTCAGACAAGGACTCAGGTCCTTGCTTGAGAGTGAGGGTTTCCGGGTGACTGCCGAGGCTGGAGACGGTCGAACCGCCGTAAAACTGGCAAAGCAACTGCAGCCTGGGGCCGCCATAATCGATGTGAGCATGCCGGGTCTCAACGGCATTGAAGCGACGAAGCAAATTCGCCACGATTGCCCCGAGGTCAGAGTCATCGTTCTTTCAATGCGTTCTGACAGCCGCGCAGTCCTGGACGCTTTTGCCGCCGGAGCTTGTGCATACCTCCTCAAGGAGGATGCTTTTGAGGAAGTGGTGGTTGCCCTCAAAGCAGTTTTACAGGGAAAGACATATCTCAGCCCTGGCATAGCGCACGTGGTGGTCCGGAATTCAGTTGAACGCTGGTCGGCGAAACCTGGACCTGTGCGTCGCGGTATTTCGGGGCGGGAGAGAGAAATTCTCCAGCTGGTTGCCGAAGGCAGATCTTCGAGGGAGATGGCCGCCTCGCTTTATGTCAGCATGAAGACGATTGAGACCCACCGAAAGCAGATCATGGACAAGTTGAATCTGCATAGCGTCGCTGAGCTGACCAAGTACGCCATCCGTGAAGGCGTTACCTCGCTCTAGTCGCTTGGCTCGCGAGATTTTTCCCTAAGGAAAATCGAAGATAAAATCAGGGTGTCCCCAATGGGGGTTTGTCTGTAAGTTTACTATTTAAAGGAACTGATCGGTAACACATTTGCTTAGGTGTGGTTGAAGTGGTTGAAAGAAAAAGCACCCTGGCTCCCCCCGAAGTCAAGACCGCTCTCATCGCCGATGACCATAGGATCATGCGGGAAGGGCTGCGCTCCTTGCTGGAAAAAAGTGGTAACTTCGAATGTATCGCGGAGGCCGAGGACGGTTACCAAGCCGTGAAGCTGGCGATGGAACTGCGCCCCGATATCGTCATCATGGATATCGCGATGCCTAACTTGAATGGGATCGAGGCGACGCGGCAGATCAAGAGCGAGCTGCCTGAGGTTGAGGTCGTTGTACTATCCATGCATGCTACGAGAAATTATGTACTGCAGGTGCTTCAGGCGGGTGCGTCTGCGTATTTATTGAAGGATTCCGCTTTTGAGGAACTGTCCACCGCCCTACTTGCGATTAGCCGCGGTGGTATGTATCTGAGTCCGGCTATTGCCAAGACGGCGGCTCTGGCCAATCTAAAGGCAGGGCCTTCCGGCGGTGCTGCAGGGCAAATCGAACACCTAACAAAAAGAGAACTGCAGGTGCTTCAACTGATCGCGGAAGGAAAATCGACAAAGGATATCGCGGCAAGACTCGAGCTGAGCGTTAAGACGGTAGAGACACATCGCAAACAGATCATGGACAAGCTCGAGATACGGAGCATCGCAGGGCTCACGAAATATTGCATTCGCGAAGGCCTGACCACTCTCTAGTATCAAAGCGAGAGTGTTTGCTGGCCGGTGTTTTCCATTTCCTTCCAGCGTCCTTGACCCGTCCGGAAAAAAATACAAGTCAGTGGCAACGTCGGTGACGGCGTTCAGCGAAGTCGTCGGCCCGTCTCAGCCAGGAAATCACCGCGAGCATCCGCGGCCTGATAGGAGGTAAAGCGTGCCCCCTTATCTTGGTAAGGGAAAACGAAAGCTGAAATCCGGGTTTCACCGATTTAAATGATTTTCCAAGCCAGATAAATGTTTCGCTGTCGCACACTTTGGGTTAGAAGAAGGGGATTTTATGAAAAAGCATAAAATGTGGATTTGGATTATCGTTGGCATTTTTCTGAGTAGCTGCGCGGCTACGCAAAATTGGACGAGACGCCAAACCACCGCCGCTATCGCCGCAGCCTCTTGCGGCATCATTGGTGGGAATCTGTCGGGATGGATAAACCACAATAACGGCCACCCGCTTAATGAGGGTAAAGCGATTCCCGCTGGTGTTTTCGGAGGCGCTTTGCTTTGCGGCGGACTGGCGTATTTACTGACGCCGGAGCCGCCACCACCGGCGCCAAAACCAGCACCGCCTCCGCCACCGCCGCCACCACCACCACCTCCACCTCCGCCACCTCCGAAGCCTGCACCGCCACCTCCGCCGCCACCACCACCTGCGCCGAAGGTTGAGCGGACGATCATCCTGGATGACGTGTTGTTCGATTTCGACAAGAGCACGATCAAACCCGAGGCGGCACAGATACTTGATCGGCTGGTTGCGTTCATGAACGAGAACAGGAATAGCCGAGTGGCTCTATCGGGTCACACGGACAGCGTCGGAACCGAGGCCTACAATCTGAAGTTATCGGATCGGCGTTGGATGTCAGTTCGGGATTACGTAGTGAAGAAGGGTGTCGACAGCGGCCGGGTATCAGGGCAAGGATTTGGCGAATCCAAACCGATCGCTTCCAACGCGACCGCCGAGGGTCGAGCCAAGAACCGTAGAGTCGAGATTAAGGTAAATTAGAATTGCCGGACTAACTCCGGCTTGGAGCGCCAGGTTGAGCAATTCCGTGAGTAATTGCTCCCTGGCGTTCTCTCTTTCTGCGCACGCCTAGCAGGGAATTTCACCAGCGGATTTCATTTTCAATTCCGGCTCATCGTCACCAGTGCGGTGCTTGATTCCGATGAATAACAATGGCCCTTACTTCGGTGATTCAAGGCGGCGCCCTGCGGATCATTTTTCTGTTGGTTCTTGTCTGTTCGAATTCCCTCGTGACTTAACCCAGGCTTGGTTAAGAATACTTCGTTGGACCAAAATCCAATTGCAGGAATTCTTTTTCTTCGGTACATTAAGGTAGTTTTTGGACAATGCAGGCGTTGGCGGGTGCAGACCTCTGCAGCCGTATCGAATCTCGACTGATCTTCACAACAGCACGTAATGCGCCGACCACACGAGAGCATGTTAAATAGTCGAGCCTCTGCTCTGCCGACACACTTTGCGGGTGAAGTTGGCGTAAGGCGGTCGGACAAGCCTGAGAGAATCCTTTTGTCTAGGACGGAAAATTGAGTAAAGCGGGAATAAAGGAGCCGGTCTGGGTTAGCAACGAGGCGCTCGCGGCGATCTTGGATTCCTTGTCAGCGCACGTCGTTACTCTCGACTGCCACGGACGGGTGAATTACGCGAGCCGTTCCTGGCTCAATTTTGCATGTGATAACGGGGGAGATTGGGTTGGGATCGGACCCGGCGCGGACTATTTGGGTGCCTGCAGAGCCGCCGCACAACAGGGGGACCCACTGGCACAACAAGCATTGGAGGGGATTGAAGGGGTTTTGACCGGAAGACTTGCAAGAATTTCATTGGAGTATCCTTGCCACGAGCCGCGGGGACGGCAACGATGGTTTTTGATGAACGTCGATCCACTACCGCCCGACCCCGGAGGGGTAGTGATCAGCCATACCGACATCACTGAGCGCAAGCAGATGGAAAGCGCGCTGGTGGAGCGCGACGCGAAGTTTAGGGGGATTTATGAAAGCAACATGGTGCCGGTCGCTTTTTGGGATCTTCACGGACGCATCACGAACGCAAATGATGCTTACCTCGCGCTAACCGGCTTTAGTCGCGCCGAACTCGACGAAGGCAAGTTGTGTTGTAAAGACCTTACGCCGTCCGATCAATTGCATCTGGACCAGCAAGCCATTCAGGAGGCAATCACACAGGGCGTCTTCACTCCTTATGAAAAGCACTACGTGCGGCGGGACGGGCGCCGGATACCTGTGCTTATCGGCGGCGGAATGCTTCCCGGTATGTCTGACCGCGGCGTCGTGTTTGCCATTGATCTCACCGAGCGCAAGAAGACCGAAGAAAAGCTACGCGAGAGCGAAGAAAAAAATCGCGCCATCCTGCAGGCGTTGCCCGATCTGATGTTCGTCCAGAGCAAAGACGGTATCTATCTCGACTATCACGCCAAGGATCCAAAAGCTTTGCTTATGGAGCCGGAAAAATTTCTTGGTAAGAATATGCGAGAAGTGCTGCCGAAGGAACTGTCCGAAGTGCTTTCACGCTGTTTCGAGTCACTGATCGGCAGCAGCGAACCCTGCATCCATGAATATTCCCTGTTGATTGACGGAGAAACACGAAACTATGAAGCGCGCATGGTTCGGCACAACGGCGATAAGATCTTGAGCGTCTGGCGCGATATTACCGAGCGCAAACGCGCCGACCAGGCGCTGAAAGATCTGGTGGCAGGAACCGCGGTGATTGGAGAAGAGTTTTTTCCGGCTTATGTCAGGCACGTCGCAGCCGCGCTCGATGTCCAGTGCGCTATCGCGTCAGAGTTGGCAGACCAGCAGAAATCAAGATTAAGAACTCTTGCCATTTGGGCGGGTCACGACTGGGTCGAAAACTATGAATACGACGTGGCCGATGCCCCATGCGGGCAGGTGGTGCGGGAACAACATCTCTTTTATTGTCGCGAGCGGGTTCAGGAGCTGTTTCCGCGATGCGATGCTCTCAAAGATCTCAATGCGGTGAGTTACATGGGAGTTCCCTTGTTCCACTCGTCAGGTCAGTTGCTGGGCAATCTTTGCATTATTGACAACAAGCATCTAGCGGACGAGCAGCGCGCCAGATCAGTCCTGGAGATTTTCGCGGTGCGTGCCGCGGCCGAAATAGAACGCAAGCGGGCTGAGAATTCTTTGCGCGAGAGTGATGAAGAATTAAAGCGAGCCTTGACCGAAGTGGAGCGCCTCAAAGAGCGCTTGGAGGCAGAGAACGTCTATTTGCGCCGAGAGGTCTCTGAAGCATACCGGGATCGGGAAATCGTCGGTCAGAGTAAGGGTATCCAGAAGGTTCTTCAGCAAGTGAATCAGGTGGCTGAGACGGACATGACGGTTTTGATATTGGGAGAGACGGGGACGGGGAAAGAGTTGGTGGCGCGTGCGGTGCATGGGCAGAGTGGGAGGAGAGAGCGGCCGTTGGTGAAA
>Ga0081455_10000574_pt1 | contig 47956 bp, 58 predicted proteins | sample TabmetS3T2R1_FD_70207 | JGI IMG/M metagenome (GOLD analysis project Ga0081455, IMG submission 70207) | Tabebuia heterophylla rhizosphere microbial communities from the University of Puerto Rico - S3T2R1 | ecosystem: Host-associated > Plants > Roots > Rhizosphere ...
GAGCACAGCTGTTTTTGAAGAACCATCTGCTTCTTCCCAAAAGGTGGGAAGCATACCAAACGGAACCAAGGTCAGAGTCGTTGGGTCCACGGGCGATTGGCTAGAGGTGCGCTCCAAGCAAGGAAGACCCCCCGGTTTCATACGACGAGACGACGCCGTCCTTATGAGATGAAGACTGGCAAGTGAGTAATCCGAATCGACCACTGTCTTCGACAACTCCACAGTGATCGCGCCCTTAATCTGGCCCTCGACCAAACGCGCAGCGGAAGATTACGAACGAAGAATTTCTGGCTCTTATCCGTCAGCGCTTAAGGCGCGAGAAATTGCTGCGGGGGTCGCTGTTGCGAGCACGACCTTTATCCTAGGATTCGCTGATTAGAGATTGGAGAATTGTGCGGCAACTGGGATCAAGAAAACCACAATTGGAGCGCAAAGGAATTCGCAAGCTTAAGTCCCGCTCCTTGAAAGCACACCGCCACTGATACGACGTGAAGCAGGCATCTCCTCCTAAGAAATGTTCAATATGTGAGATGGTCTTGGAACCCATCATCGATCACTGTCCCAAATGTGGCGCCGGAATGGACGAACGAGCAGGCGGAGCGCCAGATATAGAAAAACGGCCTTTCAAGCCCTATGCCAATATTAGCTCTCCAAGCGAAAACGATCTCTATAAAAGGCTCTCTCAAGCCTTCTCGGAAACAGATCCACGCCAAAGACCCTGGTGCGGTGTCGGTGTTGAAGTGGGCCTGCTTGCGGTATCTCCAACAAAGTTAACAGTGGCGGCGATAAAAGAAGTGACCGGAGTCCAACAAGCCGTTGTCCATGTGCCACAGAATTGGCGAGAACCCTGGTATGTAGAAACCGCTGATGGCGCGAGACATCAAGAACCCGACAATCCATGCGACCAAGCCGAGCGGGCGATCTCTACTATCAAACATAGTCTCGGTTCTTTTCTCAGTGCCGGTGACCAGCCAACATTCCCATGCATAAAGTACCTGATCCTATTCCCCGATGGCTACAAGTTTGAGGGGACGAAGGAGTTCTTCATAGCTGAGCGCGAGCAGGTGCTGACGCTAAACCTAAGAAACTTTCGTGAATTAGCCGAGGCGATCCGCGCACCGACTCAACAGCAAAGGCTGGATTCCCGAAAGTACAGGGCATGGATCGAAGACAGTGTGTTGAAGAAGAGTGACGACTCTATTGTCGGGACGTGGCTTGATCCCGCCTTCGATAAGGTCGAAGCAGAGCCGGCTAAGAGGCAGCGCTGGCGGTTACGTCATCTGCGCCACCAGCAGGTATCGGCAGAGGAAAAAGCACTCTCTTCGTCGGCCAATTTGCGAGCGATACCGATGCAGAAAAAATTCAAGCGGCGCAAATCAAAATTGGCGATGTCGGTCATGACAGGGATGATCATTGGGATAATTGGATGGTGGTTATACGATGCTACTAAACCACTAACTCCCGTCTCCCATTCCAGTCCACCGTTAACACCTCCACGCCCAGAGAGCAGTATAAATGGCGCTGAAGTTATTCAAGCTGCGATACCCCCAAGTAGGGTTTCGTTACCGGAAAACCAGGACCGAGCGGAAGTCAGAAAAACGAGCGCAGTGGAAGAGCCGGAATTGAAAAAACAGAATGAACTCATCGAGAGCGTAACGAAACCTCGCGACCCGACTCAAGCCGCAGAGGATTCAGAGCTCAAGCGGCAGAAAATAGAATTTCAGATAGACGAAGCCATTCGTCTTCGCGCGATAAGCGGCGTGACAGTTGACTTTGTGCGCGACACGGCCCACCTCAAAGGCAGAGTCGACACGGCAAGCCAAAAATCGGCTGCCGAAAAGGCTGCGCAGAGCATTCGCGGGGTTAAGGAAGTCCGCAGCTCAATTGAGGTAAATTTCTTGCCGCCGCCTGGGGACAGCTAGCTTATGCAACAGTCGGATCCAGACGAGCTATCTCCCGCCTGTCAATTGTCGCTGGTGTGAGCCTTATTCAAGGGTAAAAGAAGAGCTGAGCAGGAGTTCTTTACACTGTCTCACTGCCTCCACCAAGTTTCTCAATGGTTTATGGGTTACTGATCACCCAGAAGATTCTCGATTGTAACTACTTTTGTAACTGAACCACCGTCGGTCGTTAACTCTGTTGTGCCAGAAACCTGCTCTCAGCAGGACATGCGCGTCGGCTGGGAGAAGCTCTTTCACCTCGCGTAAACTGGGCGGATTGGCCGGATCGTAGAGAACCGCGACACGGGAAAGTTTGGGAACGGCTTCTTTGAGCAGCTCCAGCCGCTTCCCGCCTAGTTCCCTGGTAAGTCTTGTGAGGCCGGTGACATTGCCGCCGGGACGAGCAAGGCTTTCAACATGGCCTGCCCTAACAGGATCGGACCCAACGCCCACCATGACGATGGGAATCGTCTTGGTTGCATTCTTGGCCGCCCGGATCCACGGGTCCCCTGACGCTACCACGATGATATCAACCTTCAGACGCACAAGCTCCGCCGCATGCTCAGGGGCCCGATCGGGCCTCCCCTCCGCATATCGGTACTCGATGGCGATGTTCTGTCCTTCTATGTAGCCAAGCTCGCGCAGAGCTAGCCGGATTCCCTCGGCGCGGGCGGAGTCAGTAGCTGCATCGGTATTTGATAGATACCCTAACCGTGGGACTTTCGTCGGCTGCTGCGCCTCAGTTACGACCGCAAGGGTAAGCAGTATCACCGCGACCAGAATTGGCACCGCAGCCTTCTTCATTTGCCCCTCATTCGTGAGTTTATTTAGCACGAACACGGAGACTTAGAAAAGTGTTGTTTACGGCAGAAAGAAAACCGAATTTATCGAGGGGGAAACAAGGCTAATTCAGCGTAGGATTGAACTGAACGACGCAACGAATTGAATTGGCAGGATCGAGTCGATGGAGAAATCAGTTCACTCCTAACACGGACAGAGCGCTCCTTTGGGCAAGTCGAGAAGCACGATTCAAACGACGGCTTTTTTCACTTCACCCCTATCGAAACTTCCGCCGTTGAACCTTTGACGGTAAATTTAGCCTCTTCCCATTTCGGTGGCCCGAAAGTTATCCTCACATTATTTGAAAATCCGTATGGCTCTAGAGGTATCCCCAAAACATTTTTATCCATCTTGCCGTTGCTGTTTTCATCATGAAATACCGCGACACCATAATCCCCATAGGGAACATCGTTGATTCTCCATGTGACGGTTTGACTGTCCACGTTAATCGTCGACGAGTATATCGGTTGTTCGCCTAGCCATTTCTCGGACGAATTGAATACGGCGATTTTTACCTGTCCCTTCTCAGAGCGAAGCCCGGTGACCTTTAGAATTAGGGTCGCCTTTCCCCCTGACTGTGCCAACAATGACGGGGCAAAACTCACACCCACAGAAAATAGTATAATGTACGCAAGGGAATAAATGATTTTAGGACGTGACAACTTCAATGCGCACACCATTCGTTATGTATCACGAGGACGGTAGCAGAGAAAGTGAGATTCACGAGGGAAGGCTAAAGCTTTCGTCGAGTAGGAAGACCGGATTTTTAGCCTGAGATTGAACTGAAAGACACGACGTTTCAATCATATCCTCTAGAATAGACCGCTTAATCCAGTCAGATGGTCCGGTTCAGGCACTCCCTACTTGCTTCCTGTTGCGCCGGCGTCTCACGCCCTTGAAGATAAGCGGTTGGCTCGACCTATCGGCGTCCTGAAGAAAAAGAGATGCTATATAACCCAGAAGAACACTAGGGAGTTCCACCAGCACTTTACGTATGCAACTCGACCAGGTCGCCATCGGCTAGCACATGGTCTCGGCCGACATGCTGTCCGTCGAATCCGGATTTGCCCCACACCCGCGCGTATTTTAGCGAGCGCGCCACATCCTTGTGCACGAGCCACGCAACATCCTCCACGGTCTGCCCGCGGCGCAGTGTGAACGGCCGGTCCCGGTCCGGTGGTCGGCCGGGCACCTTCGTGTAAGCACGCACAATCCCGAGTTGGCGGAAAAACAACGGACCGATCTCACTCAGGCCGTGCCCAGTGGTCGCCGATACCGCAACGGCCGGGTAGCGAAGCGCCGTTAACTCCAGGAACGCCCGCAGTTCGCTGTCCACGCCCATGAGGAGGTCCGCCTTGTTGGCAAGAAGCACGGCGGGAAGCCGTAGCGCAAAGGGATCTTCGTCAGCCTCCGCAGCCCCTCCCGGGGGCTGTCCTTCCGGCTCCGAGCGGTCTATAAGCGTCACGCGTTTCTCATGCAAAACCGTTTGTAGGGCCTCTACTCTCTCGACGCACGCGGGGTCGCCGAGATCTACGACTAGCAGACATGCGTCCGCTGTCTGAAGCGCGCTTGCGAGCCAGGAAACCGGGTGCTCGGGCGAGATCGCCGGAAGGTCCACGAGCTGGAAGTGAATATCCTCGTAGGGCATCATCCCCGGTTCAGGATACTGGGTGGTGAACGGATACGGCGCGGCATGCGCACCTGAGCCCGTGAGCCGCGCGTGCAGCGACGACTTTCCCGTATTGGGCGGGCCGAGCAGGGCAATTTGCGCGGCGCCCTCGGGCTGAATCACTAGCGGCGGCCCACCGTGGGCCCCACTCTTCTTCGGCCGCTCGAGCTCTTCTGACAACTCTTTGATGCGACGCTTGATGTCGCCCTGGAGATGATCAGTCCCCTTATGCTTTGGAATGACGCGAAGCATCTCCCGCAGATGCTCAAGGCGTTCGCGCGGGTCGCGCGCCTTGCGAAACGCAGCCTCCGCGGCTTTGTAATCGGGCGTGAGGTTAGCCGGCATGATAGCCTCGACGCAGAAGCCAGCGCCCTACGCCACCCTGGTCCGGCCCGCACCAGCGAGGTTTATTTTACGTCACCGGCGCCGCTCTCCTCAGGTACGTAATGGGGCGTGCTTTCCTGCCCTAATGGCTGACGATCAATCGGTCCGTCCTAACGTATAGCGTTTTATCGCCCAAGCCTGGAAGCAATCAAGTCTCGGACGGATCGCGGAAGTAGCGATAGGCTTATAGAACGTGCTGAACAACACACATTCGGATTGAACGACTCTTCAACAGAATCCGGACGGCTCCCTAGAGTGAATGGATAGCGAGAGCGACAAACCTAGCAGTTAGGTTTGTCACCATTGATGCAGCACATCGTCTTCAGTAGATTGGTGAGGTACAGCTTCTTCGCAATCGAGCTAGCGCAGCGAGAGAGTGCCATCATGGTCATTCACGAAGCGGCTGGAGCAAAACTTTGCTATCAGAAGTCCTACAGACGTGCACTAGACGTGACGGCTGAGCTCACGCCGGGCCGGCTTTGCTAAATGTTTCATCAATATTCCCCAGAGGGCAAAAATAATAGATCGCACGTCGTGTGGACACGCCGTCACAGTATCTGGCTGGGCTTTGTCGAAAGTTTGGTCAGCGCCTTCAAGTGCGCCTCTGGCGTGCCCCTTGGCCCAGAGAAATATTCGCTTTCTGTAGCCAAGCCTAAACGTAACGGTCGGCGTCGTCTCACGGTCCTAATATGTTCTCCCCATCCCGACGATGAGGCGCTTGTGGGAGGCTTTGCGCTACGTGCTTTGCAAGAATCTAAGGCCCGGGTGGTAAATTGTGCGATTACTTTGGGCGCCGACAGAAAACGAAAGCAGGAACGTCTGAGGGAGTTGAGAGCCTCTTGTGCTGTCCTGGGATTCGAGCTCAAAATTGCCGGCTGGCCAAGGATACACGGCCTTGAAAATGTTGAGCCGCAGGTTGCAAAAAGCGATCCCCAACGATGGCGCTTAAATCATGCCCTTCTGAAGTCCGTTTTCGAGTACGCAAGACCCGACGTTGTTCTAATGCCCCATGCAGGCGATTTCCACAGGACTCACAAAGCAACCCATCAGTTGGCTGTGGAAGTTGCCGCTGAATATTCAAGACGCATCCGCGGCAAACGCTTGCTTCTGCTAGAAACAGAATACTGGCATCCTATGGAGAAGCCGAATCTCATGGTGGGCATTACATCGGCCGATGTTGCAGCTCTCATAATGGCAGTCGCTGAACACGGAGGGGAAGTTCGGCGTAATCCTTATCACCTTCGACATCCTGCCCGTATGATGGACAACGTGCGGCGTGGTTCCGAGGTCATCAAAGGAGAAGGCGCTTCTGCCGAGGGGTTCATGTTTGCTGAGCTTTACCGAGTGTCCGCTATAACTAATGGAGCACAAAACCATACCGCAAAGTGGAAGATCATGCCTCCAGATCGACCTTTGAAGATCGGCGAGTTGTATAAGCTCTTCGACTGAGAGCCATGACGCCACAAGTGAGCGAGGTTCGGTCTTAGAATCCTTGAGCTGTCGCAGGTTTAAAATTGCAGGAGATTCAATTCAATCCTGCGATTGAGTGTCGTAACAACCAACGGAAAGCGACCGGCCACATGATCACCTCATCCGCGCAAACAATCCGCCGGTTTTCCCCGGCGCACAAGGAGAATAAGTATGAAGCAGGACGCACGAAAAAATTGGCATCGGCGCAAGAGACAGAAGAGGCGCCTTGCAATGAGGAAATACATGGCGGAGAGGAAATCAAAGGGGTTGGTAGCGTGAAAATCGAAGACAGGGAAGGCATATCTGTTGGCTGTACCTGTCATCCCATCCGCATCCTGGTCTAAAGTCTAGCCCGGCTGGTTACTATGCCTGCACGTTCTTTTATCAACACACCTGGTGTTGCCTTGAGATTGGACTGAACGACGCGACGAATTGAATTGGCAGGTTTGAGCCGATGGAGAATGCAATTCAATTAGAAAGTTAACGCCCGGGCGTGCCCGCGAGTTTGGCGAGGGTCCGGCTCCCAACCGGTTGTTAGGCACTTCTCTCATAATTCGACTTGTGCGGTTTTCTCTGGTGACCAACACTTTTGGAGTGGCCTGACATCAGCGGGGCGCCAAGTGCCGAACAAAAAACTCTACGGCGGTTCGCCGCGAGTCCTCCGCAACTTCCCGATCGGGAGTCATGCGCACCTTGCCTCCCCGACCGAGCCAAGCCGAATCGTCGTGGAACACTTTAGCCCGCTCCTGAGAGTCCCATCCGTGGGTGGCTTTCGGATAGTACTTGAGGGAAACATAGCTCCGCGCCTCCTCAGGAAGTGAAGCAATGAATTTCTGGCAGGTGTCCGGCTCGTCATAGTCGTCCTCGCCGCCGGCGAACATGAGCACAGGTGCTCCTGTGAGTTTTTTATACGCGCCGTATCCCGGTGCCTTTGGATCGGATACCAGACGTAAGAATGGCCAGCCCACAGGATAGAACGGCGCGTGAGCAGCGAAGCGCAGCTGCCCACCGGTGAATCGCTGGGTTAGTGCTAGAGTCGTGGAGGAAAGAGAGAGACCGCCCCCCAGGAAAAACCCATTACACCGATGCGCTGAGGATCGATGTCGGGTCGGTTTGCAAGATATTTTAAGGCGCCATACATATGGGTGAAGTTTGAGCGGGAACCGTCGCGGGGCCGATTGCCGCTGGTAAACATCAAGACTTCCAGCGTAGCGATGTCTGCCGCATTCAGCGCCTTCGCGTGAAATTCCTCGCGTCCGTCGATTCCGCCGCTACCATGCAGAATCACCACCGCTGGTACCTGTCCCTTAGCCTCACCTGTGGGAAACACCAGGTAGCCCGCCACCTCTGCAACCTTGGGATACCGTTCCGCCACCGCCCCAGAAAAAGTGACTTCCGTGGCCAGAGCCTCCGCAGCCACGGTCAAGAAGCAAGCCAAAACGATTACATAACGCATCTTGGAGATGCGATAGATGTCGCGCTGCATAAGCTTTTCCGCTTTCCGGAACGCCAATGATGCGATGGCTGGAGCATACTCTTGTCAGCCAACGCGCTACCGCTGAACTTACCCTAGCAAATTAACTATTGAACAGCATATCCCGTTGTGGGCCCAGGCGGTCGGTTAAACCGTATCATTACGCAACGTCTTGAACATGAAGAACCGCGTGTGACCAGGCGGGTGGTCATCGAGCTGTCCGAAGACCCTATAACCGAGTTTCTCATAGAACGGCCTTGCCTGAAAGCTGTAGGTATCCAACCAGATGTACTGGCATCCGCGCTCCACCGCTGCGGCCTCTGTCGCCTCTATCAATCGGCGGCCCCAACCTTGCCCGCGTAACTCTGCCGGAACCGCCACCGAGGCGAGAAACAACCAGCCCCAGCGGGAGTAGCCAGTAACACCGCCGACAACGTTGCCGCCGTCGTCCTCCAACGCGAGAGCGAAGGGAGAACTAGTGAAGTCGACTCCTTGGGCGGTATTGTGCGCCACGAGCGGCGCAATCATCGCATCGCGCTCGGCTGAAGAAACTTCGTCTTTCAATACGATCCGCACGACCGTTTCTCTCTTCTGTGGCTAATGCAAAGGCTCAGCAGCCAAGGCCCGCGAGCCGTCAATCCAGTAGCGGCGCTTTGGCTTTTCGAGGTCCGGTCCACTGATTACGTTCTCAAAGATACCGCCGTTCTTTTCGATTGTTCTGATCGACCCGAGGTTGTCGTCATCGCAGGTCACTAAGATGCGCTTGATACCGAGCTTCTCGCGGGCAATCTGAACCGAGAGATGGAGTATTGTAGTTGCGTAGCCCCGCCGACGAAATTCGGGAACGACAACATAGCCGATATGCCCGCCCACACGCTCAAGAAACTCATTGAGTGAGTGGCGAATCGAAACCCGCCCGACTATCCTCGGCCCAACGAACGCGAAAAGAAACGTCGAGGGAACGTGATTTGGCGGAAGGTTCACGCCCTTCTCCTGTTCCGCGAGCACCTCAAGATAGCGGCTGAAGGGCATCCCCTCTTTGTAGTAGTGAAGGAAGCCTGGGACTTCTGGCGAGGTAGCCCGGTGCGCACGCAGAAATTCCTCCTCTTCGTCTTGTCTTGGTAGTCGGAGCGTCAAATCTGTCTGCATCTAAGCCCACTGTCGTGCGCGTTTCAAAACGCACGCTCTGCCTGTCCATGTCATTGGCTTTGCTTTACCGTTCAGCGCGCTTGATCCACTTCGTGACGGCTTCAATTACTTTTTGTTCTATGCCAAAAAATCCGTGACCAGACAGCGACTCACAGGGATCTGACAAAGGGGTGCTTCCCCCATTGAAGTTGTGCAGCTGGACTCTCGGAGAACCCGTAAACCGCATCTTAAGAGCCTTGGAATCTTCCGGTTTTGTTACCGAACATGCGTCGTCCTGATTGGTGACAATGAGAGCCGGAACATTTATCACCTCCAAGTCAACGCTCTGCAAGTCTCCCAAGGCACTGGGTCCTGTGAGAGAGGAAGTGAGCACGATGCCATCCGGCGGTGGACTCACGTTCGTCGCAGCAACCGCGGCGGAAATGGTCCCTTGGCTTGTGCCGACTGCCCATAACGGAAGATTTGGGTAGCGACCACGGAGATCGTTCATCACTGCGCCAAGGTCCTGTAAATATTTGTCTCCGAAAAGCCGGCTAGGCAATCGGTGTCCTCTCAAGCCACTTCCATGCAGAAAGCCATTAGCGTCCCTGGTGTCATCGTGGTTATGGTCGAGAAAGTCCGAGGCCGCATCGATCAGAGCCACGACGTATCCTTCAGCCGCAAAGTGGTACCGGGTTCGAGCCAGAAAATTGGTCGATCCAGTGTTCTGCTGAGTCGGCATAAGATTAAACGTACCGTCGCCCCCGATAAACAGCATCAAGACAGCTATGGGATCGATCGGCGCAAAGATCGTCGGATCTGCATTGCCCGGGTCTATGAGCAAGTACCTTACAAAGGCAGGGTTGGCATTATCAAATCTGGTACGGTGGCCATTGATTTCCACAACTTGAATCACAGGCTCAATACATTGAGCCTCCCGAATGACCCATGGCCCACCTCCAACGAGAATCGTAACTACGACAAACATGACTAGCAGTAAATTCTTCACTTTTGACCTCCTAGCGAAAGTTGCAAAGCAGATATTTCACAGAGTCATGTAGTCTAATGTATAGCGGGTTTATCATCCAGAGCATCACCGAAGTACAAGGTCTGTTCTTAATCATCCTTCCGCTTTCCCCCGCACCACAATAGTTATCGGAAAAGCGAAGGGATCATGTGGCTCTTCAGTACAGTTTCTCCGACGATCTGCGGCACGCCATAGGCACCGGCATACAAGGCGACGACGAGACCCAAGTCCGGCACGACGTAGAGCCGCTGGACACCATTACCGAGCCCGCCAATACAGCGCATGGCTTCGCCATTGATCTACGGAGCCGTCGACTGCATGCGGTGGTTCGGCGGCACTCTCGGCGATCACGATGTTAGATTTCAACTCAATTCTAATAACGGAAAAGTCGGTTATTTGGTTGTCAGCGTTGCAGCTAACAAGTAAGAAGCTAATTATGTTCACTGATTCGTCGCGCGAAAATCACAGAATTGAACTGAACGGACGCGTCGGGCAAATTTCGTAGGATTTGGTCGTTGGAGTAAACAATCCAATCCTGGAGGTTAATGCTATGCCGCTGAGCCGTTATCAGAAGTCAACTGATCCATCCGCTGATCCCGTAATCGGCTCGAGCGGGGGTTAGGCAGGGGGGATCGCCAAATTGCAATAACACTTTATTTCTTTTTTAAGAATTCCGGAACGAGGCCGGGGCGCCGACTGTAAATCTCGTTTCCGGATATCCGATGCAGAGCAATTGCCTCACCAATCTTGCAAACGTTTTTTTCCGGGTCCGGACCAAGATCGCGGATTTGCCCCGCCGCCTCGTCCAAAACACGGGTTACCTCTCTAAGCAAATTTTCTAGATCGTCCAACGACGCCAATGGTGGCCCCTCCCTATAGCCAGCGACGTACCGAAGCCTTGTAGGATGCGTACTCAGAGGAAACAGCGCCTCGCGGTACCGCTCTTCTCGGGGGATAACCACAGACGACATGAGCGCGACCGCTGGAATGAGGGTGATCACCAAGCTGAGACTGTTTACCCAGAGTGCGAGTCCGAGTTGAAGAAGCGAAAAGGCGAGATAGATGGGGTTCCGGCTGAAGCGATACGGCCCTGTGCGGACGATCGTTGTCGTGGGCGGGTTGCCTGGGATAGGCGTTCCGGCCGCCCTGAAGGTGCGAACTGCGTAAATGAAGAGCGCAACGCCTGCCAGAGTGAGAAGAGCGCCGACTGGCGTCCCAATGGAACGCGGCACAATTTGCCTGGGCCAAAGCACATGACCTATGGGCCCGAGTACGATCGCACCCAGGTAGACGGGCGGAGGACGAACCAGCCCGAGGTTCGCGACCTCCGGCACAGGAGCTCCTGGACCGTTGCTTCTGAGAGAATTGCCGTCCACACGACTTCTCCGCGGGCCGTCCAACGGTCCGCATCAGCGGGGCCGCGCTGAACACTCACAGAGTAACCATTCGAGACTCGCTTCGCGGCCGCCGCTGCATACGTTTGTTAGATCGTCTCCATACCTCCCCCTCGCTATTATTGACTTCTTTTATCACTCAGAAGATGGCTGCCCACCTTCACTTGTCAGCATTTGCGGCGATCAAATTCAGATCGCCAACCGTTTCAGTAGGAAGTTGCAAAACTGCAGCTTTGATGTTCTCACGCAGATGATCGACGGACGACGTGCCGGGTATCAGCAAAATATTGGAGGAGCGGCGAAGCAGCCATGCGAGTGCAACCTGCATAGGCGTTGCATCGAGTGAAGCTGCGGCTGCCGTAAGTGCCGAAGATTGCAATGGCGTGAACCCGCCCAGCGGAGAGAATGGTGTGAACGCGACGCCACGCCGTGCGAGTTCATCGATGAACGGGTCATCGCTGCGGTCCGCTAAGTTATATTGGTTCTGGACACAAACGACCTCAGTGATCGCCTGAGCCACTGCGAACTGCTTGAGCGTGATATTGCTGAGTCCGAGATGGCGGATCAGCCCTTGACGCTTAAGGTCAGCAAGTACAGTAAGCGGTTCTTCGATGGATGCTTCGGGCGGTTCCTTGGTTTTTTCGACCCGAAGTTTGACGACATCAAGCGCTTCAAGACCTAGATTGCGGAGATTATCGTGAACGGCAGTGATGATTTCTTTTGGGGAAAAGGCGGGTAGCCACGACTTGTCCTCAGCCCGGCGATACCCGACTTTTGTGACGATTATCAGCCCCTCCGGATAAGGGTGAAGAGCTTGTCGGATAATCCGATTTGTGACGTGCGGGCCGTAGAAGTCACTTGGTGTCGATATGATTGATCCCGAGCGCAACAGCTTCGCGCAGAACGGAAATAGCGGCGTCAATATCACGAGGCGGCCCCCAAACACCGGGACCGGCGAGTTGCATGGCACCATATCCCATACGCTTCAAAGTAATTGAAGTGCCAAGGAGAGTGAAACTGCCTCCAAGGTTCGCCTGATCAGCCATCCTGTTGATTGCTCCGAGTGTTTAGTAGTTTTATCAGGTAAAGCGATATAAAATCACCCGCAGCCACACCAGCATCTAAACGTCCTTCGTTAGGCGTCTCCTTCACTCCCACCTCCACATCTCCCGCACTCCAGCGACATCCCTCTCGCGTTCTCCCACCCGACCACCGTTGCATCCTGAGCTCCAACAGACCACGCCGCACCGACACATCGGCCGCCGCAGACACGAGGCCCCCCGGCGCAGTCACCGCGCCTCGATCACGCGTCTCGGCACCGCACACGCGACCGTCGCCACAAACTGCTCAGCTCTGCACGACCAGCGAGCGCGTTGCGCCAGCCCTTCCGCCCTCACCTCCACCGCGTAACGCTACGTTGCACCGCACCGCGGGACTCAGTTAAGCACCCACGACAGCGTGAGTCCCATCTGCGATGCCTTGCCGCCGCTGCGTTGCCGGTGAGGCGGGATTTAACGTACCTTCTCGGACGTTCGGAAAGGCGGGCCATGCGGCCCATCCCCATTCCGTGGATTAGCTTTGGGCTGTGGACTTGTTCAGGGTCACGGCGGCGCGAACGAGAGTCTTCAACGCCTCCTCGTCTATCTTCTCGCCCTCGTGGAAGTCGATGGCACGCCTGGTGTTCCCGTCAAGACTGGAGTTGAAAAGGCCCGAAGGATCCTTCAGAGCCGCCCCTTTGGCGAAGGTCATCTTCACGACGTTCTTGTACGTCTCGCCGGTGCACATCAATCCGTCGTGCGACCACACCGGAACCCCTCTCCACTTCCACTCCTCGACCACTTCGGGATCGGCTTCCTTGACTAAGGCACGGAGCCGGCTGAGCATCTTGCCCCGCCAGTCGCCTAGCTCCTTAATTCTCGCGTCTATCAGCTGAGAAGGAGACTTACTTTTCTGCGACCCGCGCGTCCTCATAATGTTTCTTTCTTTCCGTTTCTTTTGTTTCTTGCGGCTCACGTGCTGATTCTAGCTGGAGCTACGATTGACCACAATCCGCTCTTATGCGTCTACCCCAAAGCAGGACCGTGGTAGCGACGAGACTGTCAACTTCCGGCCTCAGCTCCCGAGAGCAACGTAGTTTCCCGATAAAAGCCGCCATAGGCGGTGGGTTATCTCCCTAACGAACGGGGCTTATTCGGCAAGAGCATCACACGCTTTTTCCCAGACTCGGCTGGATCATCAATGATGACACGCAGCAATCGAACGAGCCGTTGTCATAAGGAAGTTCTTGAGCATCTCCCATTTCAAAAGTAACGTGTCATGGGGATTGTTTGCACGGGCATAATCTAAATATCCTACCGAAGGATCGATGCCGATAATCTTTGAGGCGCTCGTTGTATCAGCGATAGTGAAGGTAAGTGAACCAGTACCGCACCCCACATCTAACAGTCGATCCCCGTCTTTGATACCAGCTATGAATTCGATGAAGAGAGGAGCAAGCGTCTTGCTCCAGCCTCCCATTCCCAGCTGGTACTTATCCGCATCGGTGTGCAGGTTGGGCGGTTGAGCCAATTGTCACCGCCGGGTGTATCGTAGGGCATTTGTAAACGAAAAATTTTTGCGCCATTTCTAGTAGAATACTTATGCAGCAGAATCATCACTGTTGTGTCTAACCCCAGCGGGGTCCAAAAAAGGGAAATAAGAAACTCCTACCTAAACGTCTAACGAATCCGAAAGAGCCGCCGGGGATTTCGTCAATTTAAGTTCAACATCAATCTTATAATCCCGCGTCTATCACAACCATGGATAAAAAAACATTGGACATTGTTTTTATTTGCCAATAAAAGATGCCCAGGTTTCCTACTTTAAAGAATTCATTTGTCGAGGGGGCGATCCACTATGGCAAGATAGCTTCCGGAGCGACGCCACTGTAACAGCTCACCCTGGTTAGCAAGTAATCGGAGACCGTAAACGGAAGTATCGCTCACAATACCGTGTCACTCATTAAGCCGACTAACAGCCTACGCCTAAAAGGAAGGAGGGTTTCGTATGAAGATGGTTAGACTGATGCTTGATACCTGTCATTGCGCCGTTCGAGTACGATTGGTGCTGGGATTGATAGCCAGTGCTGTCATTGTTGCAGGCGTTGCTCCCGCGGCCGCTGATAAGATGGATGACTCTTCGGACCTTGTTCTCTACGACGGGAAGATTTCCACGGTCGATGCGAACAACTCGACTGTCGAGGCGATTGCGATTCGCGACGGGACGATCATCGCGAAAGGCGGGAGCAGAGAGGTCCGGGCGTTAGCGACGAAGAGCACACGGCAAATCAACCTCAACGGCCGCCGAGTGCTGCCCGGCCTGATCGATGGCCACCTCCACGGAATGCGCAACGCCTATCATTGCTTCACGCAGACGGTCCGTCTGGACCTTGTTACTTCCCGGACAGAGGCCCTGGCCGCTTATGCGGCGAAGGCCGCCTCACTCTCGCCGGGCCGATGGATCTGGACGACATCCGGCGGCTGGAACCTAAACCAGCTCGATACCCCCGCAGTCTTCACCTTCAACGAGCTCAGCGCTGCGGCGCCGAACAATCCGGTCTGGATTCAGGGCAGCGGCGTGACCGGAACTCGGGTGAATCAGGCGGCGCTCACTGCGCTTGGTCTGAGCGCGGGCTCTCCAGGAGTGGTGCTGGATGCCAACGGTCAGCCGACCGGTCAGTTGGAGGCGCCGGCGACCACCTTGGCAAACCAGGCGATCATCGCCCAGCTCGACAGCCTGACCTTGGAGCAGCGAGCGGCGTGTCTGGCGCGCTTCATGCGGGAAGTTAACCGCCGAGGCATGACCGCTTGGAAGGATGCCGGTGGCAACCAAGCCCCATGGGGCAGCGGAGCGGCTGAGATCGGCGATCGTTTCAATGTGCGCGAGCCCACGATGCACCTCTATCGAAGCGGTGGGTTCACGGTCCGTATCGCCTACCACGACATGAGCAACTATCAAGGGTTCCAGCAGGTTCTGCTCGACACCCGCACCAGAGTCGCGCCTCTCGGCGACGATATGTTCCGCTACATGGGTCCCGGCGAGGACACGATGGCAACCGACAAGGACTACTCCGACTACACGCGCTACGCCGCCTCCAAGCGGTTCAGCGTCGAGACCCACGTGGGGGACCTGGACGCAATCCTCACTGGGTTCGAAGCGGGAAACGCCGTGTATCCAATCTCCCAGTTGATCTGGATGATTGCACACCCCGATAACGGTCAGCCAAACGACACGCAGCTTGATCGTGCATCGGCGCTAGGGATCGGTTACCACTTGACATTCTCCGGGGTGAGGAACGGGCAAACGGGTCCGCGGTTTCGTAGCACGATGGAGAGCGGCGTACGCATGTGCCTGGCCTCGGATGCTATGAACGTGTCGCCGTATGCACCGTTCCAAAACCTGTGGTACGTCACGACCGGCCAAACGCTTCTTCCGGGTGTGTCGGGAGTACCCGTGGCCCAGCGGCTCACGCGCGAGGAGGCGCTTCGCCACGCCACCGTCGAGTGCGCTTGGTTCCTCGGCCAAGAGGGCAGACTGGGGTCGCTAGAAGTCGGCAATCACGCCGACCTCATCGTGCTGACCGACGACTACTTCGCCGTGGCGGACAACGCGATCAAGGACATCCGCTCCGTACTTACGGTCGTTGCCGGCCGTATTGTTTACGCCGACGCAGAGTATACCGGCCTGGAACAGAACTAAAAGAGACTGACTGAACGCCGGCTCTCGCGTAGAGCAGAGCCGGCGTCGGAATCGTGTGCCGCATCCTAGACTCTTTTCCCTTGCGGCTCTCGATGATAATAATCTACAGCGCCTTTTTTCTTTTGGCGCAATATGGAAATTTCCAGACGCCATTTCTTATGGAAGTGCGGATTCGCTACCGCGGGTCTTCTCGCATTACCTATGCGCTCCGTCGGGTCTGGCTTGTTAGAGCCCGCCGACGTTGCCCCTCACGGCTATGGGCCGCTGCTTTCCGACCCCAACAAGATCGTGGACCTACCAAAGGGGTTTTCCTACAAAGTGATGTCGAGAACGGCGGAACGTATGGATGACGGCCTGCTGGTGCCCGGCATGCATGATGGCATGGCCGCTTTTCCGGGGCCGCATGGAAAGACAATTCTCATCCGCAACCATGAGCTGTCACCGGAAAACATAACACGCAGCCCTTATGGCGAACGCAACCGGCTGCTCAAGGACTTGGGCGACGAGCAGCTATACGACGCCGGTCGTCGCAAGACACCCGGCTTGGGAGGAACCACAACTCTAGTTTATGATACGCGTTCGCAAAAGTTGGAGAAGCATTTTCTTAGTCTAGCGGGTACCCACCAGAACTGCTCGGGAGGCGTTACGTCTTGGAACAGTTGGATCTCGTGTGAGGAAACTGTCGTCCGCGCAGCCGGAAGCATTGAAAAGGATCACGGATACAATTTTGAAGTGCCTGCCACAGATCAAGTCAGACTAGCGACTCCTTTACCTCTGAAAGCGATGGGACGATTTAACCATGAGGCGGTTGCGGTTGATCCACGAACCAGTATTGTCTACCAAACCGAAGACCGAGAGGATGGACTCATCTACCGCTATATACCGGACGTACCGGAAAAGCTTGCCGCAGGGGGTCGGCTGCAGGCCCTGGCGATCAAAGACTCACGAAGTCTCGATACTCGTAACTGGGACCGAGGTCCTAGAATAGTTGTCGGTCAAAATTTTGCTATAGAGTGGATCGATCTCAAGAATCCAGATTCCCCATCGGATGATTTGCGGTTGCAAGGTTTCGCAAAAGGTTGCGCTCGGTTTGCCGCTGGCGAAGGCATGGGGTACAGCCAAGGTTCTGTCTTCTTTACCGCTACCCTTGGAGGAAACCGAAGGAAAGGCCAGATTTGGAAATTAACGCCGAGTGCTTTTGAAGGCACCCCGGACGAGCACCGTGATCTTGGTCATCTCACGTTATTCATGGAGTCAGACAGTGCCGATGTTTTGGACAATGGAGACAACATAACAGTCTCTCCCGCGGGAGAAATGTATGTGTGCGAGGACGGTTCGGGGGATCAATACATCGTCGGGATCACTCAAAGTGGCGCGCTTTTTAAATTCGCAAAGAACTCGCTGAACGATTCAGAATTTGCAGGCGCTACCTTTTCACCCGACGGCAGCACCTTCTTTGTAAACATCCAGTCGCCAGGTTTGACGCTCGCCATCACAGGCCCCTGGCAAAGCAGAGCTTGAATTGACGTCTTCCTGATCATCTCAAAGATTTGATCGGACGGCTTACTGCTTTACTGGTGTCATTATCATTATTGGGATCCGTCTTGCGCCTACGCGCTGTTTATAGAGTGGGTAGCCAAGATACGTATTGGCTGCGTATTGCCAAAATTTTTCATATTCTTCGCCACTCGCTTCATGAGCGACGTATGTCCCGACCTGACCACGAATCGAGCCCACGGCACGCGGATTGGCTTTCAAGTTGAAATACCAGGCTGGATAGTGAGTTTGTCCCCAGTTGGATGCGACGAGGGCAAACGTATGTGGGTTTCGCTCATCGTGGATGCAAAGCAAGGGAAGGGTTCGCGGCAATCCACTTTTAGCGCCGGTGGTGGTCAGGAGTACTACGGGCAACCCGGCGAGGGCACTTGTCAGAGTCGCCCGACCGCCACTCAGTTTGAAAGCGACGCGGTCAAAGTGATGCAAGGTGCGAGTGTAGAACCAAGCATCGAAACGAGATGAACCGATTTTCTGCACCAAAACATGGAAGAAAGAGTAACGCTTTCGGTTCATTCCCTTTGATAAACACCATTCTCAGAAAATCCTCCGGAACCGCCACTATTTCAGCGCTCCCGACGCTTTAGCAGTATGTGTTGCAATTGCATCCATCAGTGCAGGCGACAGGCAGTCATAAGGCTCTAAACCGATCTCTTTCAGTCTCGTTCTGATCGCGCCCATGTCGGCGGGATTGGTTCCCGACTCGATAATCGAAGAGACAAAGGCCGCAAATTCCGGAGGCGCCCAGCCTTCATTCGGCGACAGCTCCGTATGAATGAAATCCAAGCCGAAGAACGGATGCTTTTCGTTCTCGATGCGCCCGTACATGTGTACGCCGCAGCTTTTGCAGGCATGTCGCTTGATGACCGCGTTGGGATCGACCACGGCTAACTTGTCCTCATTGGCCGTTACGCGGACTTTGGCGCGTGGCACGACCGCGACCTGGGAGAACAGCGCGCCAGCCGGTTTCCAGCATTTGGTGCACCCGCACACGTGGTTATGTGCACACTGACTATCGATCGCCACGGCTACTTTCTTGTCAGGGCAGTGGCAAAATAGCGTACCACCCGCGAAGTCTTTAGCCGCAGGTTTGATACCCCTGTCAACCGCCGGATGAATGGAGATCGCTTTGGCCATGGTTAGTTCCTCCTTCTGTATAATTTTCTATCGAACATGGCAGGTCGGAAGCGGGCCGGGAGTCTTTCATAGATCGACGCGCTGTCAGAAAGCATTGTCTGGCTCGGTTACTAAGAGACTAGCTGACATTGAGCGCACTGCAGTGCTAACGCATGTTCGCCTCGGCCGTCGTGCCCAGAGGTACGGCGTCAGCAACGTGCTCGCTGAGGAAGTTGAACTCGATCTTGGTACCCACCGGATCGTAGACGAACACCTGGTAGCCCGCGTTCTCGATGTTTTGCTCCTCGAAATCGATGCCGAGCTTCTTCAGGTGGTTGCGGAACTCGATGGCGCCCGAAGCCTTGAACGCGATGTGGTCCACACTGCCGCTATGCTTGTCCTTTACGATCGAGCCCTGCGGGAAGCGCGCGCTGACATGGATGACGGGGTCCTCGCCGTCGTAGAGCCAGATGCCGCCGAACTTGAAATCGGGACGGTAACCCGTTTTCAAGCCAAGCACATCGCCGTAGAACTTCTCGATCGTAGGAATATCCTCCGGCGAGCACCGGATGTTGAGATGTAGAAAACCCTCGAATTTCATGGTCGTCCTCCTGGTCAATTACCTAGTCTGCTGCCTAAAATCCTACTACAAAACTTCGGCCACAAAGCATACAGAGAACACGAATAAACAAATAGACAGAATTAAAGGGGACGTACAAGAGTCTCGAAAACCATGCCGACACCTAATGAGCACCGCCGCTCTTGAGAGGACTCTGGTTTCTTTCTCATGACACTCTTCTTATTGGGCGGTGGTCTCCCGGCGGGGCCACCTGGACTCCGCGCGGACCAGCACGGTCGATTGCTTGCTGTACTAAGCCCGAGGCCTTGGCCTCCTCAACGAACTCGTTGATATAGGCGAGCCATCCTGCCCGGTCCTTCGGAACCACCACCCGGTTGAGGGTCGCTCCGTACCGGTCCTTCAGCACCCGTGAGCCGGGCAGCTTGGTCGAATACTCTAGAAGTGTGCTACGGGCTGATGCCATCACATCTGCGTCTCCGGCGCGCAGCAGGTCGAAAGTGGGGTCTGGGGTCTCGCCGTACCCAGTTTGGCTTGCTTCAATACGGGGTTCAAAGCCGTCGTAGAGGCGTGATTGCGCACGACCGCGATGCGAATCCCGGGTCTGTCTGCATCGGCGATGCTCTGGATTAGTGAGCCAGCCGGCACGAGATAGGTGAAGTCGAATTCGATAAATGGGGACGAGAACCCGCCTATTTCAGCGGCCCGAGAGTCGAACGGTAGAAACACCACGTCGCATGCGTCCGCCTTGAGACAGTCCACGACCTGTGGAGGAGTCGGATGTTCCAGCAGCACGACCTGAACCCCAATGCGCGCTGTCAGCGCGCGAGCGATCTCTACCCACACACTCCTTAGCTCACCAGTTACCGGGTCCTTGGTGTACTGAGGCGGAAACAGCCCGACCCGAACTTTGCCGGCCCGGATGAGGTCGGCGACTCGCTCGTCGGGGACCTGTTGCGCGTCGGTGATGGTCGCAACCATCAGCAGAGCACCATCATGAGTGGGACCCGAAGACTCTTTTTCATGGCGTTTCCCTTTTAACTGAGGTAGCTTTGGAACTCCTAACGTCAAGCTCAGCCGGCGCTCTTAGCGATCGGTCTGAAGCGACAGTTGGGCCTGAAATCGTTTTGCGATGTGCTTCGCCTACTCAATGGCCCATCTGCCACGCTCGGATTGCTTCTAACGGATAAATCAACATGATGACATTCAGAGTCAAGCTGTCTCTATCCAACCAAGCAATACCACTTCCGTTACCACGAACACCGCGACAGAACGACGGAATCCCAGATGACGCGCCAGCATGAATCCAACACCGAAGGAAAGAATGTCACCGAGCGAGTTGACGATCGTATCACCGTGATAGCCGATCGCGGCAGTGACTCCGCGATACCGCTCGATAATGCGGTCGGTGTTCTCCACTACTTCCCACAACGCCTCAAAGGAAACGGCAAGCCAAAGCCGCCAGAGCGACGACACTCTCGGGATAAGCCACGCAAGCAATCCGTAGAATATGAATCCATGAAGCACGTGTGTGAAGCTGTAGGGATCCAGGAACTGCTGCGAGTTTTCCGGACTCCAAATGTCACCGATCCACAGCGCGAACCGGCCGCACGAGCACAGCCACATGCGCCCTTGCCTGTGCAGTTTGTACACCGCGACCGCTACAACCATGATGATGGCCAGACACGGCCAGAATTTTCCTTTGAATGCCTCAGATGCCCGTCCGGCGTCCATTCGGTGAACTCGATCTGTGCGACGGGCTTCCCGTTCTCGTACAGAATAGGGACAACGACAACTGGGGCTTAGATTTGATAGATGGAGAAATCAATTCAATCTTAGGTTAACGCTATGCCGCTGAGCCGCTACAGCAAAAAGGTTCATTCGGCACTAAGCCTTGCCGTCGGCTCAAGCGGCGGGTTCGGCGTCGACATCATGCTGAGACTCCGCCCCAGTGCCCCGATGAGTTGGCGAGCCGGGCTCTCCTCCACCGCGTGACCGCCAGCTCTGGCGAGGGAGCCGTGACTGTCAGTTAAGGCGCACGTTCCAAGAAATTCGGTACCGCGATCCAGTCCATCATAGCGCGATGATCCTGCAATAGCTTCCACATTGCACGGTCTTCGTCGGTCTGCAAGTTCACACCGAGCTGGGTGCCGAGCTTGCGCCCGTACAGCATGATGCGCTCGCTAAGAGGCTGGCGGATTCGATTGTAGGCGGCAAGTGCTTTATCGATATCGTCATGGCTCCCAAGCGCCTCAGCTAGCGCCTGGGCGTCACCACCGGCCTTCGCCATGCCGAAGCCCATATGCGGGCGCGCGGAGGACGCGGCGTCGCCGGCAAGCGCGACACGCCCGAACACAAATTGCGGCGTCACAAAATCGTAGATCGGCGTGAAGAAAGGCTGAGCATTGTTGAGGCAGTCGAGCACCTGCGGCGGCAGGATCTTTTCGGCATCCGCGTGCATCCGCGCGATCAAGTCTTTGCGAATGAGCGGCGGCGGCACGGAGTACTCGTGCTGGTGTCCCGTCTCGTCGACGCACATTTCGCGCAGCTCTTGCGCATCACCGACGCGATACCAGCCGACGTTGTAGCGGCGATGGCCGACGCGCAGGTCGTTGTTCAGTCCGGCGATCGGATAGCCAAAGACATGCTGCTGAGCGGCGACAAAGAAAACGAAATAGGGAAAAATGCTCGCGCGGGTCTCGGGCTTGAGGTCGGCTTCATTCGGCGCGGCGCGCCAGATGTAATACCCTGCGTAGATCGGCTGTGTCTCGGGTGCCATCTGCGCGCGCACGCTGGAGCGGATGCCGTCGCCGCCGACTAGGATATCGGCGCGCTCCCTGCGGCCGCCAGCGAAATGCACAACCACGCCTGAGCCGTCCTGCTCCACGTGCTCAAAGGCGTGGCCAAGGTGGTAGCGCGCCTCATCGGTGGTCTCGCGCAGGAGCCGCTGCAGCCGGTCCCAGGAAGTGAGGATCTGCGGCAGGTGCTTTTCTCCGATCACCCGCCCGTCGCGATCGAGAGCGATGCGTTTCTCGACCTCGACGCCGAGGTCACGCGTTCCCGCGCCGCTCGTCTCAAGCGCTTCCAGGAGTTCTGGATGGGTGGTGATCCCCGCACCGCGGCCGACCAGCTCGACCGTGGAGCGCTCGTAGACGTCGGCGTCCCATCCCTGCTGCCGCAGGAACGCCGCGGCGAAGAGCCCGGACATTGAGCCACCGATGATCACAGCGCGCCGATTGCGGCGCCTTGCGGCGATAGCGCTTGGCATCGTCGGTCTCTCCCTTACTCGCTGAACTACGGCGAGCTCAGTGTGCCTCGCGGCATTGCGACGCCTAACGAGATGCCGCTGAGCCGCTATTCGAAAATGGAATCATCCATTCATCATATCTTGCCGACGGCTCCAGCGGCGGTTATCCGGCCCTCACGCCAATGTCCGTTGTCATGCGCCTGGATGCGCCTCCGCGAAATCGCCCACCAATGCGTTGAGCACGGTCACAAAGGCGCGACACGTCCCAGATGCCTCGACTTGGTGCCTCCGAGTTCGAAGTGGTGCACTTTGACACCGACCTGGGGTGGTCCCACACCAAGTGGACTCCACCACTGAAAGCCTTAGGCTGGATGGCCGTGACGATCCTCCCGCAGCTGAGTAACTGGAACATACTCTAGCGTGACCTCCACGTCCGCTCCATCGTGGTGCGGCGGGTTAAACGGTCGCTTCCCGTGCGCGCTGCTGTGGAAATGGAATATGGCGTGTGAAAAACAAACATACCGCGACTACAAGCTGCGTTAGCATTAGAAGAGCAGGTATAATCAAAACCGAAGAGCCTACATATTCCTCGAGTTCGCCGTATAGAAAGACCCACCAGCGTGGTAGCGAAGCGAATGAATTCAACAGCACTACAGCGGAGAGTGCGGCTGCCACATACCACGCCAATTTGCCTTTACGCTGTAAGCACCATACTAAACCAAATGCGACGATTGGCCCACCGAGAAAGTAAATCGCGTTAACGGTTATCGTTAGCCAGTGTGTTACTGACGGAGGAAATGTTACCCAATATGTGAATGCCACTGGTAATGAACACAATCCGAAGATCCCTTCTGCAAATCTCGCTATCAGAAGCCATAGTCTCGTTCTGTCCACGAATCCCCCAGGCGGTCATTACTCGTTGTCCGTTTAACGAGATTGGTGAGAGGCGCGGTCCGCCGCGTCGTTCTCAACCCAATGGTTAGGCAACCGTAGCTAATGCTGTAGAAATCTACTTTACCTTGATCCCAAGTTCCTTTTGCGCCTCTCTGAGAATCGAGAGGTCTGCTACATCACTCACGGGAACCGGACGATCTACTTTGGCCGCCTTTTTTGCTTCTTCAATCACCAGGCGTAACCCTTTTTCAGGTACACTTCCATCATCATTAAAGATTTTTGAGGCGGTTTCATAAGTGGCGGCAGCGGTTTCTCTATCGATCTTCTGCCACTCCATAATAAATTGCATGGTTCCTTCGCGCTCCGCCCGAATGTAGCGACTGGCCTTGATTCCCACCCTGATGACTCTCTTAATCTCATCCGGCCTCTCCTTGATCTTCTTTACCGTGGTGCTGAGACCCGATACAGGGTAGTCGAACAGTTCGTGAGCCCGAGCAAGGATATTCAGGCCCAGCTTCTTCGCATGGAAATCAAACGGAGGAGCGACGACTGTTGCAGAAACCAACCCCTGGCTCAGAGCGGCAAGACGGGCGTCCGATGATCCGCCAGGAAGCAGCTTTACATCTTTTTCCGGATCAAGTCCAAAGTGTCTGAATATCATCCGCGCGATGACAGCAGGTCCACCCCCTAGGCCACTAACCATTGTGGTTTTGCCTTTGAGCTCCTGGACGGATTTAAACTCTGGCCTGGCGATCAGCATGATAGGAATGGTAGGCACGTAGCAGGCCACGACCTTTATCGGCATTCCTCCGACCGCTGCCAGAACCGGAACCGCAAGAGTCGTAAGATAATCAATTTCTCCGTTGACTAAAGCTGCTCTCGCAGCCGTATCACTTACCCGGATAATCTCGGCATCGATACCTTCCTCTTTAAAGAAGACCTTCTTCTGCGCCAGAGGCAGTGCGGTAAAATGAACAACTGGTACTGGATAACTGATCCTGATCTTATCTGCCGCACGGGTCGAGGTCTGAAGAACAAAAAGAGTGACCAAAACTACAAAAGTCTTGCGCATAGAGCACGTCTTCTGTGGAGATGACTGCCTAACGTTTTGGGTGAGAGGCGCGGTCCGCCGCGTCCTTCTCAACCCAATGGTTAGCCACTTCTTGGTTGCGATAACGCTCGTACCGTGACATTTCCACCACGTTGGACTTGAACAACAAGCTCATAACCTTCAAGTAGAGAAATCCCAACGAGCGGAATGGTTTCGGCCTCATGCACTGGGATCCGACGGAACTGCCCGTCCCAAAGGGCTGTACCCTCATAGATATCAAAAACGCTCTCGCTGCCGTCTGCCAAGAGGGCGCGGCCACGCGCCAGGACAAGCCCAACAAAACAATAAGCGATGGTGGCAAGCTGAGGTAGCCGTCAAAGCCGGTGTCAATGATCGCTTCGATCTCCTGCTCTTGCCCGGCGGGACCACGCACTATGAGGTGGATAACAGCTTGGCGGTCGTCCGTGACAACGCCGGAAATCATTCTGCGGGCGATCGTGGGTAGGACCCGAAGCGGTGAGCATAACGAGAGCCAATCCGCCTCAGCCATATCTGGGCGTTTGGAACCCTAGCCAGAAGGCGATCCGAGACGGCTAGTTCATCCCCATCAACCTCGTAGGCTCCGGTTTCAATATCGATCGCAACAAACTTGCCTTCGTTTCCCTTTTCCAGGACGGGGCGAAGCTGACTTTCATAGATCGCATCCCCGCGGCGGGCAAACTCTTCTTTGCTATAACGTGGTTGAGACTTCATTGTGACACCGGACTTTCGGATCGGTGATTTCAATATACATCAGCTCTGGAAAACTTACTAACTGCCAAAGTGGCTCCACGGTAGGGACGCCGGTTACCCGGCGCCCCCCGTACAGACCCCGGCGTGCAGTTTTTCCGCACCGGGTTCCTCGGTCCTACTCGCTTCCGCGCAAGACTTAGCCATCAAGCAAACACTCTCCGTCGCGGTATCTCGGTGATACACGGCCGGGCGAGCGCCACAAACTCTATCACTCGCCCAAACTGCTCCCACGTGTAGCTTCGCCGCCAACTTCGACGGTTGAGCCACTTGAACGCACAGTTTATCGCCCACGTATAGAAGCGGTACAGTGAGTGCGAGTTGCCTCGCACACCATAGTAATTGTAATGACCGCGTAACCGAGCGTTTAGCCGCTCGAAAAATTCGCCTCCAGGCAAGTGCCGGTTGAGCTTGATCCATTCTTTGATCCTACGGCATGCGGCCTGCAATCTCTTGCGGGCCGTACGCCGCTTGACCCTCGGCACGCCTTGCCGATCGAGCTTCCACTGAAACTCGAAGCCCAGAAAGACAAAACGTTGCTTCAGTCTCGGATGAAATCGACTGAAACGCAGGATGCGTGTCTTCTCCGAAGCCACCTCTAGGTTGAACTTCGCCAACCGCTTCGGTAGCACCCGATAAAACCGCTCTGCGTCTTCCCGATAGCGGAATGCCCACACCGCATCATCAGCGTAGCGACACATGATCGCCTCTCCCCGGCTCCGTGGCTTCACGACCTTCTCAAACCACAAATCCAATACGTAATGTAAGTACACATTGGCGAGCACCGGGGAAACAATCCCGCCTTGGGGCGTGCCGGTATCTGGATGAATGACCTCTCCATCCGTCTCCAAAATGCCGGCCTTCAGCCATTTCCGAATCAGGTCAAGAAAGGCCTGGTCGTCGATGCGCAAACTCAGCATCTTCAGCAGCCAGTCATGGTCCATATGATCGAAAAAGCCTTTGACATCCGCCTCAACCACGTACCCATAGACTCCGTATTGCAGGTCGAAGGTAAGGTCTCTCACCCCATCCAACGCACTGCGCTCGGGCCGATAGCTGTAACTGCAACTTAAGAACTCCTGCTCGTAAATCGCACTCAACAGCTTCGCACAGGCCAGCTGAATCAGTTTGTCTTCCAACGCCGGTATCCCTAACGGCCTCTCCTTACCATCCTCCTTCGGAATGTATCTTCGCCTCACCCACTTCGCCCGATAGCGCTTCGCTCTCAGTCGCTCTACCAGCGCCTCGATGTTGGCCTTGAGTTCTTTCTCATAGGCCACCGCCGTGACCCCGTCGACACCAGCCGCTGCATTCCTGTTCAATTGCGGCCAGCACCACCTCAGGTACTCGACGTTCAAGTACCGATAAAGATCCTGAAATCGGTGGCACTTGTTGGCTTTCGCCTTGATTGCTATTTCCCGCAGGAACGTTGGCTCGTGTTCTCCCGGCCCAACTCTGTCCGGCACCAGTTGCCTATGCAGGTTTCGTAGTTCCGTCAGGTCCTTCCCCATGTACGTGGCTTTCCCACGCTCCGAGTACTATGCCTGATAAGACTCCCCATCAGCTTGCGGCGGGCTTTCCCTCTTACAGTACTTCTCCGCCTACCTCGCGGCGTTCCACTCGGGCGCTCTAGGTTCCAGCATAGTTCCGTCTCCGGGTTTCCCCTTGTGTGCCTCATTAGCCGTATACCCTACTCCCAAATTTTGCTCCGCTTGGAACCCATGGGGCCTCCCGGGTTCTCCTAGCGTATCTCTTCCTGCATGCCATGGCCTGTGGACTCCGGCGGACCTCCACATCCTCGCCCTATCGGATGCTTCGTGTTGGCTTCGTGCACGTTAAAACACTCGCCGTCCGCAACAACCCTATCTCGAAGCTGTACCAGCTCTTCATAACGCGCGCTCGTCCCTACGGCCTACAGGATTCTCTGTCTACGCTTCGCCTGTCTTGTTCGCCTTGCCGCTCCTCCACAGACGCAAGACTCGATACGGGAGGGTGGCTCACCCTTACCCGACGGGGACTCTCACCCCGTAAGATACGCCGAGCTTTTCCCGGCGCGATAACGCCAAGGGCTGAGTTGCGCGATTCCGAGAGCGTCAATCTCAATCCTTACTGGTTAGGCGTGACAACGTACCGCCCCTGGGCTTCTTGGGCAACGTAGTTCACAAAGCTCTCTTACTTGATTGCTGTCCTCAGCGTGTCGAAGGTTCCAGGGAAGTAGGCGACGTTGTGGCGAGCAACCCGTACGATAGCCTCGGCGAGGACGCGCGCTTGGCCGGAGTCGCGTCCGAAGACCACGATGCGCGTATTAAAGTCCTCGCTTCGCAGGAGGGGGTGGCCCTCGAACTTGGTGGTGCCAACCGGGATGTTCCGCGCTCCGGGGAGGCTTCCGGCAGAAAACTCCTCGCTCGTCCGGGCATCGAAAAACATGGCCGTACGATCGACGTTGAAAATGCGAACGATCCCCTCAGACTCGATCTCGGTTACCCCACCGAGCGCGCGCCAAACCGGGATGCCGAGTTGGTATCGGCGCACGTTGGTGAACCCGGCAGCGAGCAACTGTTCGCTGAGCCGCTTGCTGGCCTGGCAGAATGGGCCATTGCAGTAGAGCACCAGGGCTTTTGTCTTCTCGCCGCCAACGAGCCGCTCGACCTCGGCGACGAACTCGGAGATCGGCGCACCGGGCCTCGGTGCGGCGTTCCGTGCGCCGGGAATGTGACTCGCCACGTACTCCGCGCGTTTCCGGGAATCCAGGACGATGGCGCTGCCGTCGGCCAGGATGCGCTGGAGCTCCTCCGTGCTGACCTCCGGAGTTTTCTGGTTGGACTCCGCCAGCGTTGCCTGGTAGATGGTGCCGCCCTGCGCGCTCGCCACCTCGGCGACCGTGAGCGTCACCGTCGCTGCCAGTGCGAGCCCCACCACTAGCCTGAAGGTGAGTGTCAAAACTGTTCGACTCATACATTCCTCCTTTCCGCCTAACGCTCCGCTAACCGGCGCGCGCTGACTTTGCGCGTGTCCGTGTTGAGCGGGTGGTTAGACGTGACTTCGTTTCGTGCAAACGTCCCGAAACGTACTTATGCAGCACGCTGGCGATCAGAGTCTGGTAAGGAACTCCTTCCTCATACGCACGAGCTTGAAGATCCATCAGGTCGGCTTCAGAAAGTCGGATATTCACGCGCTTGTTCTTTACAAAGGTGGCACGCGCGGCTTCCCGGAATGCGGCAAGTTGGGCTTTCGTCGGACGAGCCGATACCAGCACCCCCTTTTCATAGGCGCCAAGGATCTCCCGCTCGAATCGGTTAAGCTTCTTCATCAGTCTCTCCAGTTCCTAGATAATCTCGCGTCGCCTTCCGGCTTGGAATGATGGTCTTCAGAAAGTAATGCGTTTTTTCTTCGACCGAAGGGACGAGAAAAATATAGTCGCGATAGGCCACAACGAGCACAACCTGACCCGGATATCGCCGTTGGTTCGGGTGAACCAGAACGTCTCTTAGACCGTCTCCCTCAACCGCAGCAACGATCTCTTCAAAGGATATCCCACGCCCAGCCTTCAGTCGTTCATTTTTGCCCGGATCCCACCGGAATGGCTTCACCGGGCGATCATACCAACATGTGTGCCTTTTGTCATCACCCAGCCTCTACTGTCGTTATGTCTAACTTGTAGTATACTGATCATGGATATTGGACTTCTAAAAAGCCCAGCGCGAAATTTACTTCTTCAATCAATCCTCTTTTCGCTGGTATATCTAATATTGCTGATCTCGTATAGCCAATATCCTTGCATAGCGGGCAAACCGGCTAGAGGCCGTCGGCCGGGCTGCGCACGCCTTTGCCGCCTCGGTTCAAGACGTGTGTGTAAATCATTGTGGTGCTCACCTCGTTGTGGCCTAGTAATTCTTGGACCGTTCTGATGTCGTAGCCGTTCTCCAATAAGTGCGTGGCGAATGAATGGCGCAAAGTGTGGCAGCCGGCGTGCTTAAAAACACCAGCTTTGCAACGCGCCTCCCTGAATGCGCGTTGCAAGACCGATTCGTGAAGATGATGCCGGCGCTGTTCGCCGGTGACCCGGTCGATGAAATGGCTGGTCGCGGGAAAGACCCATTGCCATCCCCACTCCTTTCCGGCGTTTGGATATTTTCGGTCAAGCGCGTTGGGCAACGAAACACGGCCTAAACCAACTTTGATGTCTGCCTCATGTTGCCCTTTGACTAGTCGGAGGTGCTGAATGAGTGGCTCGCGGACTGTACTGGGTAGCATCGTATGGCGATCTTTATTCCCCTTTCCGGATCGAACTATGATCTCATTTCGATTGATATCGATATCCTTGACCCGCAGTCGGCAACATTCCATCAGGCGCAAGCCGGCACCGTAAAGTAATAATGCCATCAACCGGGGAACCCCGCTCATATGATTGATTACGTTTTTGACTTCTTCCTTTGTCAGCACTACCGGTACGCGCTGCGACCGCTTTGCGCGCTCCACACCGTCAACCAACCCAATCTTCTTGTTCAGCACCTCGTGATAAAGAAATAAGAGCGCATTGAGAGCTTGGTTTTGCGTCGAGGCGCTTACATGTCCTTCCGTAGCCAGACTCGAAAGAAATTGGGCGATCTCAGGCTCGGCCATTTCCAACGGATGTCGTTTGTTGTGGAAAAAAATGAATCGCTTGATCCAATGGACATACGCCTTTTCGGTTCGATCGCTATAATGATGTTTGCCGATCGCCTGGCGAACTTGGTCAAGAAGTTTGGGTCTTGGCGCTATTGTCGGTGCACTTAACGGGCGGCTGCGTTCAAGTCGATTGCCGTTCAGAGGATATACTTTGGCGCTTTCCATGTTGTCTCCTCCCGTGGGCAGTTCAAGGTTAGCTCGCGGTCAGCATGCACTGCCTTATACTGAATATAATTTCAGTAGTCAACGGCGCGGCTGATAACGCGGATATGCTTCAATAGATTGTGAAAACCGCGCTTCGACATGTCGGAAAGGGGTTGGGAGTCTTTGCATAGATCAGTGCACCGAAAGAGAGCTATACGTCGGGACTGGTTGCCCTGAGCTCAACCAACCTTGAGCGCGGCGCCGCCGTCGACAAGGAGCGCCACGCCGGTGATGAAATTCGCTTCGTCGGATACGAGGAACAGTGCTGCATTGGCCACATCCCACGCCGTACCCATCTTGCGGCGCAGGGGCACGCGCGCATCGCGCTCTGCCGCGACTTCGGCGCGGCTCTTGCCGCTCACCCGGGCCCGCGTGTCGACCGCCATCGGTGTGTCCATCAGACCGGGCAGGATCACGTTGGCACGAATGCCATACTCGGCATTCTGGATTGCCACCTGTTTAGCAAACGCTATCATCGCCGCCTTCGTCGCCTTGTAGGCGACATAAGGATAGTTCTCCAGTGCGGCAAGGGAAGAGATCATGACAATGGCGCCGGCGCGCTGCTGCCGCATGATCGGGATGACGTGCTTGCAAGCCATGATGGCGCCGCGCAGATTGATAGCACTGATCCGGTCGAAAGCCTCTTCGGTGAAGTCGAGCAACGGCGCATCGCCGCCGGCAATGCTGACACCGACGTTGTAATGCAGAATATCTATGCGGCCCCAGCGCTTCTGCGCCGCCGCTATCACTGCGGCGAGCGTTGCTTCCTTGGTGACGTCGGCTTCGAAGGCGACGCATTCGCCGCCAGCCTGCCTGACCATTGACACCGTATCCTCGGCCGACGCGAGATAACGGTCCACGGCCATCACCTTGGCACCCTCTTGAGCGAATCGAAGCGCCGTCGCACGACCATTGCCCATCCCTTCACCCGGGCTCTGTCCGGCGCCAATAACGATGGCGGTCTTTCCTTCTAAACGCACGGTCATCTCCCTTCGCTGACTGCGCTTAATGAGGACTCAAAAGAAGTTTGCGCATTGTCGACGATAATTTTTCCCGTGTTATCGCCGCTGAGCCCCGCGCATTATTCGGACTCCTGAGGAACGCTGGTCCAGGCTTTCGCCACTTCTTTTCTGCGGGTGATGAGAGGGAGGAGAAGAAGAAGCGCGGCGGCAACAATGAAGCCCGCCGAGATCGGCCTGGAGAGGAAAATGGCAAAGCTCCCCGCAGAGAGGATGAGAGATTGGCGAAGCGCTTCCTCCATCATCGGCCCAATCACCATCGCCAGAATCAGCGGCGCTCCTTCGTAGTCGAACTTTTTCATCAGATATCCAAGAACCCCGAAGACCCACATCACGATGCCATCACCGACGTTGTTGGTGACGCTATAGGAGCCAATGAGGCAGAACAGGAGAATGAAAGGAAACAGGATCGCGTAGGGCACTTTGAGAAGCCGAGCCCACATCGGGATAAGAGGTAGATTCAACACAAGAAGCATAGCATTGCCGATGTACATGCTGGTGATGATTCCCCAGAATACATCGGGCGCTTGCTTCATTAGCAGTGCGCCAGGCTGAAGCCCATGGATCATCAGCGCGCCAAGGAGGATCGCCATGACGGCATTGGCCGGAATACCGAGGGTCAAAAGTGGGATGAAGGCCCCCCCGGCTGCAGCGTTGTTCGCGGCTTCCGGACCGGCCACGCCCTCGATGGCTCCGGTGCCGAACCTCTCGGGGTATTTGGACGCTCTCTTTTCAACGGCGTAAGCGACAAACGAAGCGATAATGGCGCCGGCGCCAGGAAGAACTCCCAAGAAAAATCCCAGTACCGATCCTCTCAAAATCGGCATGGTTGAGAGGCGCCAGTCCGCGCGGCTTGGAAACAGTCCCTTGGCCGGCGTGGCGAAAATCTCCTGCTTTTCTTTGCCTCGTTCCAAGTTGAGGAGGACCTCGGAGATGCCGAACAGTCCCATAATGACCGGTACTAGACCGAGGCCGTCCATCAAGGTTTGAATTCCGAAGGTGAAGCGGTAACGCCCGCTGATCGAGTCGACGCCTACGCTGCCGCAGAGAAGACCGGCGGCCGCCATCATGAGCGCCTTCACCATCGACTCGCGGGCAAAGTAGGTGAGAATCGTCAGACCCAACACCATGAGAGAGAAATATTCCGGAGGGCCAAAGCTCAAGGCCACCTTGGCGAGGGACGGAGCCAGGAAGGTAAGGACAACGACACTAAGTGTTCCGGCGATGAAAGACCCGAACGCGGAAATGCCCAGAGCCGGACCCGCCCGTCCTTGGCGCGCCATCGCATGGCCGTCAAGACAGGTGACGACCGACGCCGCCTCACCGGGAATATTGACGAGAATGGAGGTCGTTGAGCCGCCATACATTGCGCCGTAATAGATTCCGGCCAGCATGATGATGGCAGAGACCGGCGAGGCCGCAAAGGTCGAGGGGAGAAGGAGCGCAATGGCAGCCGCAGGGCCCAAGCCAGGAAGAACGCCTACCAGGGTTCCGATGAACACCCCGATAAAACAGTAAAGAAGGTTGAGCGGTTGCAGCACAACCCCAAACCCATAAAGAAGTCCTTGAAAGATCTCCATGGTCAAAAACCAAAGGGGCCTGCGGGTAGCTGAGTCTTTAACCAGAGCTGAAAGATGGCATAAGAGGCAACCGCTCCGGCCAGCGCAGAGGCGGCGCTAAACATCCATCCTTTGTATTCCAAACGAAGCAAGAGAAAGAGAAACAGGAACGTGATCGTTACAAATCCGAGCGTCTCAAGCAGCAGGAGATACGCTAAGAGCGCTCCAGCCACGAGCAGCAGCTTCCACGATTTGAGGCCGGACAACGAGAGCCTCTCTCGGTTCCTGAGTGAATTGAGGACCAGGATGAGCGAGAGGAGTCCTAACACCACTCCCGCCCAGAAAGGAAAGAACCCTGGACCGGGCTGATGAAGAGTTCCGAGCTTTAGCTGAGTCAAGCTCTCGATGGAAAAAAAAATTGCGAAGGCCAACCAAAAGAGAGCGCTGGTTAGATCTCTCGACATAGGACTTTACTTCACCAGTCCGGCCTTCTTGGCGATCTCCTCCACCGCCTGGTACTCTTCACGCATCTCGGTGACGAGTTTTTCCGGCGCAGCGTATTCCTGCACCAAGCCGAGTGGAGCCAGCTTGGCGACGATGCTGGGCTCTGTCACCGCTTTTTCAATCGCGGGGACCAGAGTGGCAGTGACCTCTTTAGACACGCCCGCGGGGGCGAAGAACGCGTACCATACTCCTTGGATGTTCTGGCGGTAGCCGAGTTGGGGCAGCAATGGAACGTCCGGGTAAGGCGGGGACTTACTCGATGCAACCAGCCCTCGGATCTGTCCGCTCTGCAAGTGGCCACTAAGAGTGCCAATGGCCAGTATGGCTGCTTCTAGGTGGCCACCGAGAAGCGCTGTCGCCGCGGGCGAAGCTCCTTTGAATGGAACCATGGTCATATTGGCGCCGGTGAGCGAGTTGATGATCTCGAGCGCAAAGTGACCGGCCGTTCCCACGCCGGCGGTACCGACACGGATCTTTCCCGGATTCTTTTTGGCAAAGTCCACCAAATCCTGAAAGCGCGTATATGGCGCATCACTTCGAACTGCGAACATGACCGGCGTCCGGGTAGCCAAACCAAGAGGCGTCAGATCCTTGAAAGAGTCATACGGCACTGTCTCAGGGTTGAGAATCCGGCCTGCGATCAGCGCGGTGTTCGAGGTCAGAAGGATCGTATAGCCATCCTTTTTGGCCTTTACTACGGCGTCGGTGCCGATTGTCAGTCCGCCGCCGGGTTTGTTGAGTGTCGCGACGGACACCTTCAACAACTTTGACAACTCCTCGGCCATCGCGCGGCCAGCGACATCGCCCGCGTCCCCCGGCGCCAGAGGAATCACCAGGCTGATGGGCTGGTTGGGGTAACTCTGCGCGTCGAGATGAGGCGCGCTCGACTGGAGTAGTGCGATGGCTAACACACTCAGAAGACTTTTCATCATGGCCGCCTCCCTTCCGACATAAGATTCTTACCTCTTCATTTTTCAAGCGAACGACTTCAACAAAGTTACCGCGCCAAGACGCCAAGAGCGCAAAGAAAGATATCTTCGTCCCAACTTGGCGTGCCCTGCGACTCAGCTCAGGAAATACTTGGCGTCTTCACGCGAGCTTTCGTTTTTCCGATTCTGTAATTCAAATTTCAAATATCTTTCGCTAGGGTTACTTCACCAGTCCAGCCTTCTTGGCGATCTCTTCCACGGTCCGATGTTCTTCACGTATTTCAGCCACAAGCTTCTCCGGCGGCACGTAATCTTGGACCATGCCCAGTCCAGCGAGCTTCGCGGCAACCGCAGGGTCCTTCACTGCCTTTTCCACAGCGGGAACCAGCGCTTTCGTCACTTCCGCCGGTACCCCCGATGGTGCGAAGAAGGCTAGCCAAACGCCAAAGAGGTTCTGCCTGTAACCGAGTTCAGTCAATGTGGGGATCTCGGGATATTCCGGAATCTTGCTCGAGGTGAGTATTCCCTTCATCCTTCCACTCTTCACGTGGGCGACCAGCGTGCCCAGGGCTAGCACCCCTCCCTCCACATGTCCTCCCAAGATGGCAGTCACGCCAGGAGAGGCTCCTTTGAACGGCACCATGGTCAGCCCCGCGCCGGTGAGCGAGTTGATCATCTCCAAGGTGAAATGACCCACCGATCCCGCTCCGACTGTGCCTAGGCGGATCTTCCCCGGATTTTTTTTTGAAAACTCCACCATCTCGTTGAAGGTTTTGTAGGGCGCGTCCGGCCGAACAAGCACGAGTAAGGGAAACCGTGTGGTCAATCCCAGCGGCGTAAGGTCCTTGAAGGGATCATACGAAACGGACTCGGGAGTGAGCAGCCGATTGTAAATCAGGGCGGCATTGTTGGTGAGAACAATCGTGTATCCGTCCTTCTTCGCCTTGACCACGCTGTCGGTTCCTAACGTGCCGCCGGCTCCCGGCTTGTTGACTACGATGACCGGTACCTTGAGCAGTTTGGATAGCTCCTCGGCCATAGCACGGCAGGCTATGTCAGCGGCATCTCCAGCGGCGAGAGGAATGACGAGATTGATCGCCTGATTGGGATAGCCCTCCGCGCCAAGATGAGGAACAGCAATCGACAGGAGCGACGCGGCTGTCAAACTGCGCAGCAGGCCTTTCATCATGACCGCCTCCCTTCTTACATTGTTTCGTCCTCAGTCAGCTCGAATTGGGAAAATTTTTACCACAAAGAGCATAGGTGCGGCGGAGCCGCAGCCAAAGAAATATCTCACCACTGAGACGCAGAGTTCACAGAGATCGGAGTATTTCTTGATCAAGAACTCTTTGCTCTGCGCCCTCAGCGCCTCCGCGGTGAGCCATCCGAAAGGTTCGTGTTACTTCACCAGCCCGGCCCTCTTGGCGATATCCTCAATGGTTTGATGTTCCTCGCGTATCTCGGCGACGAGTTTCTCCGGCGGCTGGTAGTCCTGGAGTATTCCAAGGCCCGCGAGCTTGGTGGCGACCGCTGGTTCCTTCACCGCCTTCTCAATGGCGGGCACGAGTGTCTTCGTCACCTCGGCCGGCACTCCGGCAGGTGCAAAGAAACCGAACCATACGCCGAGCAGGTTCTGACGATGGCCGAGCTGCGCTAGCGTGGGTATCTCGGCGTGATGAGGGAAATGACTCGAGATGACGATTCCACGCAGCGCTCCACTCTTTAGATGGCTGCTGAGCGCGCCCAACGAGAACGCCACGCCCTCCACATGTCCGCCCAAAACCGCGGTGATACCCGGGGCCCCGCCTTTGAACGGCACCATAGTCAGCCCCGCTCCCGTGAGCGAGTTGATCATCTCGATGTTGAGATGGCCGGCTGATCCCGGCCCGACCGTTCCCACGCGGACCTTACCCGGATTCTTTTTGCCAAATTCTACCAGCTCACCGAGGCTCTTATAGGGGGCATCCTGCCGAACCGCGAGCAGTATGGGTGTCCGCGTGGACAATCCCAGGGGGGTTAAATCTTTCAACGGGTCATATGAAGCCGTCTCCGGATTGAGGATCCGGTTGGAGACAAGGGCGGCATTGGTGGTTAACAAGATCGTGTACCCGTCTTTTTTTGCCTTGACCACGCTATCGGTGCCGATGGTCATCCCGCCTCCCGGCCGGTTCACGGCGACAATAGGGACCTTGAGCAGTTTGGACAACTCTTCACCCATCGTACGGCCGGCAACGTCGGTCGCGTCCCCCGGCGCAAGAGGTATTACCAGATTGATAGCCTGATTGGGGTAGCTCTGGGCTCGAACGTGCATCGCTGTCACCATCAGCGACACGACTGACAAAAGACTCAAGATACAGCGCATCATGACCGCCTCCATCAATGAAGCTTCTATCGTATCAAGTGGGGCATGCTAGTGAGGACTCCCGTCCCCTGTCAACCCCGTCACAAGACACTGTTTCGAGTTTCGCTTCTCGGGTCTTGAGTCGGGAATGCCATTGCACTCTTCGCCACTTGGAAGGCGACGCGACGTGCCTCACTGCTATAGCCGAAGCAAGCGGGCGGCGTTGGCGCCGAGAATTTTTTCTTGATCATTGCGACTTAGCCTGAGAGCAGTGACGACCTTGACCGGGCGCTCGTAGCCCATATCGAAGCAATAGTCGCTTCCGAGCACGACGCGATCAGCTCCAACGAGGTCGATGAGATACTCCAGCGACTCCGGCGCGTGGCTGATCGTATCGTAGGTGAAGCGTCTTAGATAACTCGCCGGCGACTTTTTCAGCGCGCGACACTCCTCGCGCACTTTCCACCCATGGCTTAAACGGCCAATGAGATAAGGAAAAGCGCCGCCGGCATGCGGCAGGCAGATATCGAGCTTGGGAAATCGATCGAGAAGTCCGCTAAAGATTAAGTTGGCCGCGGCGACTGCAGTATCAAATGGATTTCCCAGCAGGTTATGCAGGTAATAACTTGTCAGCCGCTGAGACCCAATAACATTAAACGGGTGGAGAAAGATCGGGACTGCCAACGCGTTAATACGTTCGAAGACTGGCAGAAACGAAGAATCAGTCAGCTCTTTTCCGCGCACGTTGGTGCCCAGATAGATACCGCGGCAGCCGAGTTCTTTCACTGCCCGATCGACTTCGTTAACTGCGGCCTCGGGGTCTTGCATAGGGAGCGTGGCCAGAGCGACAAACCGTTCGGGATGCACCCGGGTGGCTTCTGCCATCGCGTCGTTGACAAGCCTTGCGAGGCGTACGCCAAGAGCCTCATCGGCCCAATAGACCATCGGCGGATTGAGCGAGAGAGCATGAACTGTTACCCTTTGCGCGTCCATTGCTTTCAGTCGTAGATCGAGATTGTGGTAGTGCGCAGTGATGGGGCCGATTACCGCCTGACCCACGACGATCATCGGCCCATTCGCACCAGAACGAAGGCGCACGCCGTAAGATTCTCCCTCGGCTTCGATAATCCGGAGATACTCTTCCGGGACAAAGTGCGCGTGAATGTCAATGGCACGAATCGTCGAAGGCCGTGCCGAGACGCCGCCCCGTTTTCGCGTGTTCGTTTTTCTTCGTTGCTTCATTGGATTTCGTTCCGCTCTACCTTTATTGAGGTGGAATCACCGGCAGCACTACATGAGCCGATCGATTTGGGCCAAAGTGCAATGTAACCTTGCCTCCGAATACCGCGGGCGGGCGATCGTCGGGGTCATCGTGCACGAAAGGCCCGCAGCCGCGCATGACGTTCTTCATGTTCGACAGCGTTGCTCCCGGACCGTCGTATTCGTAATCTCTCCCGCGGATTGTGAGCGCGACGCGGTAGCCACGCGGAACCACGATGCAAGTGGGCCAGATCTCGATATCCAGTTCTGCAACCTCACCTTCCGCGAGTAGCTGGATCTCGTCGTGCGTGTGATACGGGCAGTAGGGCGTGCTGAGCGCTCGTTCTAGCTTTCTGTGCGAAGCGCGCAGCCAACCCTGGCCGATCGGCGTATGCGGATCGAGCGCGCCTTGAAACACGACTTCGTGGCCATCCGGCGCAAACACGCGCAGGATGGCGAAGATATCGGCGTCGGCGGTCGATGATGAAACAAACAGTTTCAGCGCCGACGGTCCTGTGATCTCGGTCTCTGCTTCGAGCGGGGGCGTGGAGAAGGTGATTCCGTCGCCAAGCGCGCTGTACTCGAGGGATGTATCGGAAGAGACAGGTTCTGGTGCAAGTCGCATGTCGTACGGATCAAGATAAAAGCGCGTCCAGCGCGTGCGGGCCAGAGGCCATTCATTCTCGTGGCGTTCGACGAATCGATCAATGTGGCGGACCTGGAGCTGAATTCGCGGTTGGCTTTCCCAGCCATTGTTGATGCCCTTCAGGTAGTAGTCGAAGAAGCGCTTCTGCAGTTTGACGCCGTAATCGGTGTAAAACGGCGCCCAGTGGGAGCCGCCATGCACCTCGAGCCACTTGTGCTTGGAGGCCGCGCGTATGAAGCCCTCGAAGTTGCCCCGGGTGTGCAATCCTTGGCCGCCCCAGTTGGCAGCGGAAAGCAACGGTACCGTAACCTTTGACCAGTCGGCCGACCGCTCGCCGTAATAAGGCCCATCGAGAGGACGGGTGAGCAACTCGGCCCACATCTCTTCGCGGTTTCGCACAAGCTCATCCTCGGAAAGCGTCTCGGGACCGCAGACAAGCTCGCCGGTGATGCGGCTTTTTGGCCCACGGTTGCCCTGTCCATGCTGCACTGTCTTCACCTGCATGTCCTGCCAGTTTTTGCGGAAGGTGCAGAGGATGCCACCGTGGTGAGTCGAGTCGCGATAGTTGTCTCCCCATCCTTCCCACACACAGATCGCTGCAAGGTGCGGCGGCTGCAGTGCTGCCGCTCGCCATTGGTTGCTGGCATAATAAGAAACCCCATTCAGGCCTACTTTGCCGCTGCACCAAGGTTGCGCGGCCGCCCACTCGATGCACAGGTAGAAATCCCGGTTCTCGCGCATCGAGTTGTGATTGAGATAGCCGGGCGAGCGTCCCGCACCGCGTGAATCAACGCGAACGCAAACATAAGCGTCGGGCACCCATTTCTCGGGATCGACGACCTCCCAGTTTTGGTACTGGTTGCTCGTGCCGGTGACGACGTCGGGATGCTCCCGCGCCATGATTTCCCACGCGGTCTTGTAGCCATCTTGGAATGCCAAACCTTTACCGTACGGTCCGTAGCTCAGTATCGCTGGACAGCGTTCTTGCGAGATCGGGCGAAACACGTCGGCGCGCAAGACCAGGCCATCGTCCATCGTGATCGGCGCATCCCAGTCGATCCGCATGCCATCGCGAATTTCGCTTTGCATTTGGCTCATCGCGCCTTCCGAGACTTGACGCTGTTGCGTCAATTTTGCCGCGGAGAGTAACCGATAAGACACTTTTATGTCAACTTGTCGGTTCAAGACAGGGATGGACATATTCTCTGCCTTAGGGTATGGAGGCGCTAAACCCACCATAGAAGGGAAGAAGGCCATGACAATCCCTGATACTAAGGGAATTGTTGCACTCGTTACTGGCGCCTTGCTGACTTTAGCCGGTGCGACAGCAGCGGCGGCTCAGGGAATGACTGCGGTGGACGTCGTGATCGGCAACAACTTCGGCCATCTGCCGATGTTCGTCGGTGTGGACAAGGGGTTTTTTAAGAAGCACGGCGTGGATGTCCGCCTGAAGGTTGTGAGTACGGGCTCGGAAATGGTGAGCGCCATGCAGAAACGCGAGGTGCAGATCGGCGACATGAGCGTGACTACCTTTCTGAAGGCCCGCCATGCAGGCGATCCGTTCCGGGTGATCGCGCTCATCATGAACGATGCTACCCGTGCTAACGCGGACGAGCCGCTTGCAATCGTGGCGCGGAAGGGTTCGGGCGTCCGGCCGGGTGGCATAGAAGAACTGAAAGGCAAGCGAGTCGGTCTAGCCAAGGCTCAGACATCAGACGAGTACTTCAAGATGGTTCTCAGCCGCCGCGGCATGAAATATGAGGACGTGACAGTTGAGAATATTATGTCGCCCCCCGCGCTAGTGCCAGCCCTGAAGGATGGAAAGGTAGACGCAGTGGTTTCCTGGGAACCGTACAACACCGCGGTGCTTGCGCAGGTCCCGGATTCGTACATCGTACTGCGCGGCGGAGGCCATCTCTCCTATATTATGGTTGCGACCGTTGATGAGACCATGATCCACAGTAATCCGCAGCTCATCCGTAACTTCGTAGCCGGGCTTGCGGAGGCGTCTCAGTATACGCGGAAAAACCGCAACGAGGCCGTTCGTATCTTTGCCAAATCGGTGCCCAATGTAGATCTGGCCGTGGCGCAGAAGGCGGTTCAGCACATTAGCTACGATCCGCGCATCTCTCCTAGCGTCATGCAGGCGTTCGAGGCCGCCGAGGATGACATCCTAAAGCTTACGCTGAAAGATACGCCCCGCCTCAATATTCGAGAGCAGTTCGTCTCCTCATTCCTCGGAGAAGTGCAGAAGGCGCATCCGGAGTACTTTAACGACCTGCCGCCGCTGCCAGCCGAGACTCGCTGAGCTTTCAGAATGGATCCACTACGCCGTTTAATCTAGCTGCACAGGAGAAGACTATGAAAGCTTTTACTTGGAAGCTTATCGCTATTAATTTCGTATTGTGCTTCGCCCTGCCGGAAGTCTCCTCGGCTCAGAAGTTTGTCGTTGGGTATTCCGGGATTACCGCGATTCAGGCCCCTTTCTGGATCATAAAGGATGCCGGCTACTTCAAGCAGGAAGGTCTGGATTCCAATCTGGTTTATATCGCCGCCTCATCGACTATGGCGCAATCGATGCTGGCCGGCGAAGTGGCGATCTCCACCGCCAACAGCCAGGCCGTGGTCGACACCGGCCTTCAGGGGGGTGATCTCGTGGCGGTGGGCGCCATCGTCAATTTCGTCGCCCTTTATATTATAGCGTCGCCGGAGATCAAGAGCGTTCAGGACCTCAAGGGCAAGCCTGTTGGGGTCACACGTTTCGGCGCTACTACGGACTTTGCGATGCAAATGTTTCTCAAGAAATATGGTCTTGAACCGGTCCGGGATGTGCCACTCATCCAGATCGGCGGGGTGCCGGAGTTGGCCGCAGCCCTGTCGAGCAAATCCATCTATGCCGCGGCGATGTCTTATCCCATGGGGCTGGTGGCTCAACAGGCCGGCATGAAGATGCTGGCGAATCTAGCCAAGGAGGAAATCCCTTTTTTGCATCAAGGTCTAACGACGACGGGGAAATTCTTGCGCGAGCGCAGGGCCCAGGTAAAGGCCTTTGTCCGCGCTTACGGAAAGGCAGTTCATTTCATGCATACCCGCAAAGAGGAGTCGAAGGCGATTGTTTCCCGCTACACCAAGGTCACGGATCCGGGCATGCTCGAAGGCACCATGCAGTACGCCTACGACTTCGTTGAGAAAATTCCTCTGGTCAAGCGCGAAGCGATTCAGGTGACTTTGGACGAAAGCGGCAGGAAAAATCCTAAAGCGAAGCAAGCAAAGCCCGAACAATTCTATGACAACAGCTTAGTTCAGGAGCTTATCAACGAAGGCTTTTTCGCGTCCCTATGGGGAAAATAAGCTAATAACTGTCGGATAGAGTTTCCCTTGCACGGCGATTTACCGTCTGCTTGTTAGGGACCATCCCCAGCCACTTTTCAGTTCACACTGTGTTTGTCGTGCTTATCGCGCGCGGCGAATGATAAGCAATGATGAAAAAGCAGGTGGAATTGGCCAGTGGGATGATATGTGTTGTGGTCTGGATTCTGTTATTCGGCGCCGGATTGATGATCCCTTCGCAGAGCTATCGCGATAATCTTAAGGATTCCTTTACGCTGTACAATTTTTTCATGGCTGGGCTTCTCTATACCTACACAAATGTGGTTATTCTTACCTGTTTGGCCGGCCTACTCGGAGGCATATGTAGTCGGCTTACGTTTCGTGATTATGAAGGTTCCGACGCCGGGGAAAATAATCAAAGTGCGAAAACGGTTTCCGTAAGCATAGTTTACCGAACGGAGCATCCGTTAGCCAGCATGCTCAGGAGTTTTGTGGTTTTTCTTGTTTATATCGCAGGGGTTGCCATCGGCGCCCCGGGCGGAACCGAAGTTTTTTCGACAACCGGGCCCGACCAGTATGCCCGCGTCGCTGGTCTGTTATCTCTGATGGGCTTCACGGTCGGCTTTGATCCGACTCTGTTCGGCACTCTTCTCAGCAGCATACCTAAGCCGCTGAGAAAAACGGGCAGTTAAAAAAGTCGCCTCATAAGAAGCTCCATGCACAGTAAGTTTGGTAGAACTCGCATCTAAGTTTTTCCGTCGAATCGTATGAACTGGGCTGTAGAGCGTTCTGTTCACGAGGTTCCTATTGGTTTTCAAGGATTTTGCAAGTGCTGAATAAAATATTCGAAAACAAGCCATACAAGATCGTTCGCAAAATAGTTGTCGCGATCGTCGGCGTGAGCGTGCTTTGCGTGGGAGCCGCGATGATTTTTTTGCCCGGACCGGCCATCGTGGTCATACCTGTCGGACTAGCGATTCTTGCTACCGAGTTCGCCTGGGCCAAAGTTCTTTTGCACAAGCTTAAAGAGAAAATCAATTGGAAGACTACCGCGAAGGTAATTTAAGCAGTTAATTTTTTACGATCTGTGCTAGGCGAGCCATGAGCCTGGGGCGGCAAAGGCTCCGGAAGGCTTGTGCCTTGCTTCGCCTTCAACTACCGGACCTGGGTTAATCGAGAAACTCAATCTTGCAGGAGAAAGGCCGCCACCTCGTTTTGCCGGCGCCGATGAATTGCGTCGGAGAAGTCCTGATACGGGTGGGCGAATTCATTGTCTAGTAAGACACGCCCTCGACGTGATGCGGCTACTCGGACAAGTTCGTCCATTTGCGATCGAGTAATAACCTGGTCCTTTGCGCCGGAAATGATCATGAGCTGCGAGCTGTCCTCCGGCAAATGCACTACGGGGTCGTAGCGTTCGGGGCATCCGAAGTCCGAGATTCGGCTCGGTGAGGAATCCACAACCAATCGCGTGTACGCCTGGCTCCGCCCCACGGCGTTAAGCAATACAATTCCTCCCATCGATATCCCATAGAGCAAACGTTTATCGTATCCGAGCGTATTCAGATACGAAATGATTTCGCCATAGTCAGCAACGATGGCAGCGAGCCGACTTTTCCCCTTTGATATTCCATAGCCGCGGTAATCAAAAATGTAAACGTCCAATCCCAAGTCGCGAAACACTTGAAGATCGGCAGCCAGTTGATCCGCGAGCATGGCGTTGCCCTGAACTACGAGAAGGTAACCCTTGGGCTTCGTGGCGGCGAGCTTGTACCCGCCCAACTCCGTACGGTCGCGGGTCTTGAAGCTGATTTGTTCCAGATCTGTTATTTGCGAGAGGCGCTTTGGGTTTGGTGATCCGGCCATACTGCTCCATAGCCAGAACATGAATGGTTCCCGGATCGAACCGCAGACTGCGCTGTCAACATCGACTTCCTGTGCCACGGCAGACCTCGAGTTGCTCGCTGCAACTAGCAGGCACACGAGAAATATCGCCATTGTGCTCGCCACAGGGATTCACTCTCGGCATCGAAATGAACTTGACACTCAGCGTTTGGAACCGTCAGGATAAAGCTCTTTGATGAACCCTTCTCTCTCCAATTCTTGAATGATGGAATTGTCGATAAGAGTATCCAGGTTCAGTTTTGAGCCCTTGGACGATACCTCCGGCATACTGTCTAAGGCTTGGGTAACGCCCTCTCGCCGCACGTAGGGGATGCTCTCCCAAGCTTCTGTATAAACGTCGTAAGTTTTCGAAAGAACTTCTCGGTCATTGGTTTTGATGTATCTGGCCAATGTGTCCATGTAGAATTCTTTGTCCGTCTTGAGAATCTTGATGCCCTCGATATAGACCTTCAAAAAGCGCTTCACCGTGCTTCTTTGATTCCGGAGAAAGTCCCTACTCACCACTATACCTTGGGTTGAATAGTTTAGCGGCAATTTCCGCAGATCGATCAGCACTTGGTAACCCAGCTTTTCCGCCTGGTAGACTTGATCCACATTGAGTATCGCCGCATCGACAACGCCTGAGGTCAAGGCAACCATGCGCTCCCCGAGTCCGCCGATCTGAGCGATTGCCACGTCTTGGCTCGGCCGCAGCTTGTAGAGTCGTAGCGCGTCGCGCAGAGAGATATCCGATAGGGATCCAAAACGGCTGATTGCCACGCGTTTGCCCTTAAGATCCTCTGGTGTTTTGATCTTGGGAGAGACCATGAGAACGTTCAGAGCACGTTCGATACCGCCAGCGACCAAAACTAGCTCGGCTCCCTTCGTCCAAGCGCTGATCGCCGAAGGCGGAGCGAGACTGGCGATCCCCACCTCACCTGAGAGGAGCGTTTGCACGATCAGCGAGCCTCCGGGCATATAGATGAGCTGAACCTCCAGTTGGTTTCTTCTGAAGCCGCCCGCTTTCTCGCCAAGCCATAATGGAGCTTGAAAGCCGGAGATTGAGACGTAGGGAACCTTAATGCTTTGGGCCAGCGAGATTTTGGCATTGAAGAAAAAAACAACGATGACAATCGTCAAATGAAGCAATCGTTTCAGCTGCATGGTCTCCGCTCGTTTAGTGCGAAGATTTTGAATATTCGCGAGCTGCTTGTGCTGGATGACGTTAATGTAATCTTTCGCCTGTCGGTTGCCTCTTCGTGATCGGCATACCTATAATGAGCCGAGTTTTGCTAGACGTCTCCGAGACCGCACTCCAACGGAAATTACAACTTCACGCGAGAGGAGAAATCAGCAATGTGGTATATCATACTTTCACGCTCACTGCCGGAGAAACAGGAAAGCCAAAAGCAGAATTATGAAGAACACCGCCAATGGCTGGACGATCAGCACCGGGCAGGACGGCTGCTCTTTTCCGGACCGACTGCCGATCGCGCCTATGGAATCTATATCATGCTCGCCGCAAGCAAGAGCGAAGCGGAGCGCATCGCGGCCCAAGACCCGCATCACGTGAGAGGCATTCGAACTATGGAAGTATTGGAATGGAACCCCCATCGTGCCTTTCGGCTGAACGGCCCCACGATCGCGGACGTGGAGAACATGGCGGTGGGGAACTCTTAGATGCTCGTGGCAGTTATTATTACTGATTCACTGCCACGCTAGGGAGAAAGCTAATGAAGCTTAGAAAATTCCTTAACTTGATATTGTCGATCAGCGTGATCTCAATGTTGCCGGGAGGGGCAGTCTACGCCGCGAGCCAAAGCACTGGAGGCGCCGAAATGGCCAAGGCCACCTTTGCCGGCGGTTGCTTCTGGTGCATGGAGCCGCCCTATGACAAACTCGACGGAGTCATCTCGACCATCTCGGGTTACGCCGGCGGAACAAAGAAAAATCCGACCTATGAGGAAGTATCCGCCGGCAAGACCGGACACACCGAGGTGGTCCAGATCACCTATGATCCAAAAAAGATCACTTACGACAAGTTGCTCGAGGTGTTCTGGCGCAACGTCGATCCGCTCACGCCTAACCGGCAATTTTGCGACGTCGGCAGTCAATATCGCACGGCGATCTTTTACCACGATGAAACCCAGAAACGCTTGGCGGAGGAATCCAAAAAAGCACTTGCCAAACGTTTCAAAGAGCCCATCGTAACGGAAATTGTTGCCTATACCGAGTTCTATCCAGCGGAGGACTATCACCAAGACTATTACATCAAAAACCCGCTCCGCTATAAATATTATCGTTACAGCTGCGGCCGCGATCAGCGCCTCGAAGCGCTTTGGGGACCGGACCCGAAGTGATTGCTATTCTTTATCCGATCTCTATCGAAATTGCGGCATGACGGAGCGCGCGAAGCGCTCCATGGACTTGAGGACTTTGTCTTGGCTTAAGCCGCCGAAGTGAAACGTCAGACCGATGTGGGTGGCGCCGACGACGTCGATGATGCGCTTGAGAATGCGCGCACAGGTCTCAGGGCCACCAAAGACGCCTCGACTGTCGCCCGCCATCGCGTCGTAGTCCAAGTGCTTAACCACGCGGTCATACGCTTCTCCTTTCGGGTCGAGATTCATCGCTTCCGGCGCAAACACCCGCTGCCAGCGCTGCCAATGCTCGAGAACCTCGGCTCGCGCCTGCGCGTCGCTGTCGCCCACATAAGCCGGGTACATGACGAAGATATCTTTCGCTTCCGTTGTGTGGCCGCCCTCGCGCAGCGCGTCAAAGTAAGTCTGCATGCGGGTTCTCTGCAATTCATTGGTGGCTATCCAGGGCAAGGTCATCAGGTTATAGCCGCGTCGCCCAATCATTTGGAAGCTTTCTGGATCGCGGTTAGCCGTGACGTAAATCGGCGGGTGGGGTCTCTGATGCGGCTTAGGATAGACGTTAAGCTTGGAGTAGTGGTAGTGCTCGCCGTCCCATTGGAATTCACCGCCCGTCCAGGCGCGCACGACGACATCGAGGGCTTCCGGGAGTCTAAGCTGGGCTGTACCCCAGTCGGCATTGAAAGTCGCGTACTCCAGCGGATGCATGCCGCGCCCGGCGCCAAAGTTCAGTCGACCGCCGGAAAGGAGATCCAGCATGGCAAAATCCTCAGCGACTTGCAGTGGATGGCGCATGGGTAGCAGACATACGGCCGCACCGAGTCGCATGTGCTTGGTGCGCTGAGCAGCCGCGGTGAGAAGAAGCTGGGGATTTGGCAGCATGCCGCCGAAATAACGAAAGTGATGCTCTGTAGCCCATAGGGAGTCGAAGCCGAGCGCTTCGGCGGCGTCGATTTGTTCAAGCCAATGGGCGTAGAGCTCAGGACTCTCCCCGTCCAACTCCGGAACGTATGTGTTGAGAAAGTAGTAACCGAATTTCACGACTGTGACATCTCCTTAGCGTTTGGATGCCTGCGGTACAGAGCCTTTACGAAGTAACACTTTTCAATGTCGGACGGCAACCGCAAAGCCGGGTCCTGTTGTAGCAAAGCCGGGTCCAAGTTCAACCTGGATTCTGCAGTTGGAGGCGAAGCACAGAGCAAGGCGCAAGCCCTCCGCAGATTTTCCTCGGTGAAAATCATCTAAACGGCGAAATATCGTCCGCTACGCTGGGTAGACATTTTCTCCGTCTTGGGGTAAGGGAAGTTTCTAGTTAACTGTCACATGGGTCTGAAGAAAGACTACTGATCTCATTGTGCATCTTGCGGTTGCGTCAGCTTTTCAGAGCTAATTGCCACTTAATCTTTTGCCCGAGAATAAACTGCCACCCACATCCAAACTCCCTCATCCCTTAAAAGTTGCGCTGGTTGCGCCTCTAGTAACGCCGATAGGGCCGCCGTTTTTGGGTGGGGCGCAAGCGTTGCTGCATGACCTAGCGCTAGGGCTGGCGGCGCGAGGTCACTTCGTAACACTTTTCGCAGCCAGCGGATCGCGCTTTGAAGAGGAGGTTGAAGACAAACTGTCGGGAAAACTGATTGTGATGGAGGTGCCGGTTAAGCCGGGGGAATTGAGCCCGGCGGATTTCCAGAGCCGTGCCGCTGGAGAAGTGGGGTTGGAGCAAGCTTTTTTCCGGCAGGGTGAGCTCATCTTGCAAACCTTTCTCAATGTGAATAAGAACGATGGCGCTTTTGATATCGCGCACGCCCACGCTTTTGACTGGCCGGTTTTCGCGCTTGGCCCACTTTCAGGTGTGCCGGTTGTGCACACGGTTCACCTTCCCGCGTTGGACCGGCATATTAACGCCATCATCCGTACAACTTATGAGAACACAGGAAGTAGCCGTG
>Ga0081455_10000575_pt1 | contig 47885 bp, 45 predicted proteins | sample TabmetS3T2R1_FD_70207 | JGI IMG/M metagenome (GOLD analysis project Ga0081455, IMG submission 70207) | Tabebuia heterophylla rhizosphere microbial communities from the University of Puerto Rico - S3T2R1 | ecosystem: Host-associated > Plants > Roots > Rhizosphere ...
TGCGGGCGGCGTCCAGGCGGCGTCCGGCAAGGCCGACGACGAGCCCATACCGCTGTTGTATGGGCGAGGAGGAGAACGCCGCCGGTCGTCGTCTGGGCGTCGATCCGCGCCGCCAGTCGACTTTGCGACAGACCCCCGTACCCGCCTCACCCGACCTCCGGTGCGCCGAGTGGTGGACCCCCTCCCACCGCCCGGTCCCGGAGGTCGCGTGCGTCCGCGCCCAGCCGTGTGGCGCCCGCCCCGATGGGCTGCCCCAATGGGCAATTCCGCTGCCCCGACGGCACCTTTCGGCAGCTAATTGGTCCGGAATACGGACATTGCGGTTAGGTCACGGCGAACCGTATCCCGCGGGTCGATTTACAATGGATTGCCGGACGGCGAGCCCTACAGCATAGCCGCCCGGCGGGCTCCGTAAGCCCGGGATGGGAACAGCACGACCCGGATGCTAATGCAGCCGGTTGCCTGGGGTGACGGACAGGTAGTGCGGTGGGCTGGGACTTGGCGGTATGGCCGCCAGCGGCCCGCGGAGGGGAGTCAGGCAATGACAGATGTAGGGCAGTTCAGCGAATTAGGGGTCCTACTGACCACGCTCAAGATGCGGTCGGGCCGGACCTACGAGGCGCTTGCCCGCCGGATCGGCATCAGCCGGTCGGCGCTCCACCGGTACTGCTCTGGTCAGGGGGTGCCGGCCGACTTCGTCACCCTGGAGCGGCTGGGCCGCGCCTGCGGGGCCAACCGGTCGGAGATCTCCGACCTGCACCGCCGGTGGGGGATCGCGATCGCCGCCAGGGAGGCTGCTGCCGAGCGTGCCGCCCGGCAGCAGCGAGGCGAGCTGGGGGCCGGGGAGCCGGTCGCCGCACTGCGCCTCACCGGCAGCTGATCCGATCCGGGGCACGGCTCCGAATATCACTCACCTGCGCCCGACCGGTCACCGTGAACCGCGGGCGCACTGGGTGCTGTCAAGGTAAGTCCCGGATTCTTTCGCTGTGCAACTAAAAGGGCTCCGGGAAATCCATGCCGGTCCCGCCTTCAGTGCCGCTGAAGGCGGGATTGGCGTGCGTTCAGCGGCCCGCCGCTACCGGTGCGCAGGCCAGATGCAGCCGGGTGAATGCCAATGCCTCGGCAAGATCCGCTTCCCGCTCATCCCGGCTGACCGCACGCCGGGTGTTGACCTCGATCACCACATTGCCGGTGAAGCCGGTGACCGCCAATCGTTCCAGCAGCGCCGCGCAGGGCTGGTTTCCGCGGCCCGGCACCAGGTGCTCATCGCGCCCCTGACCGGTGCCGTCGGCCATGTGTACGTGCCCCAGCCGCTCGCCCATCACCGCGAGCAGGTCCAGCGCGTCGGAGCGGGACACCGCGGTGTGCGACAGGTCCAGGGTGAAGTCCCGGTACTCCTCGCCGGACGGGTCCCACCCCGGCGCGTACGCCGACACCTCGCGGCCGCGGATGCGCAGCGGGAACATGTTCTCCACCGCGAACCGCACCTCGGTCTCGCCGGCCATCCGCTCGATGCCGGCGGCGAACTCCCGGGCGTACTCGCGCTGCCAGCGGAACGGCGGGTGCACCACGACGGTGCCGGCGCCGAGCTTCTCCGCGGCGGCCCGCGCGCGTACCAGCTTCTGCCACGGGTCGGTGCTCCACACCCGCTGCGTGATCACCAGGCACGGCGCGTGTACGGCCAGCACCGGCACGCCGTGGTAGTCCGACAGCCGCCGCAGCGCGTCCGGGTCCTGGCTGACCGGGTCGGTCCACACCATCACCTCGACGCCGTCGTACCCGAGGCGCGCCGCGGTCTCGAAGGCCGACGCGGTCGACTCGGGATACACCGACGCGGTCGACAGGCCGACGCGGGCAGCGGGCACCGACACGGGCGGTGGCGGCGGCGTACTCACAGCGCCCAACCCTACGCCGCCGCCCTGACGCCGGTGGCCGCCTCGGCCCAACCTCACACCCCGGCGATCGTCAGCCACGGCCCGTAGGAGTCGGCGTGGTCCCAGGACCCCGGCACCTTGACCCGGTACTTCCGGACCGTCCCGCGCGGCGGCGCCGTGATCGCGTACGTCACCCGCCCGTACGAGTTGGTGTCGTGCGGGCCGAGCGTGCAGGCCACACCGCCGCACGTCGTCTGGAGGTACGTCTTCAGCCCGGCGGCCGAGGGTGTGGGCAGCGCGGCCAGGTGCACCAGCGTGCCGGCCCGCGCCCGCGCGTGGTCCACCCACTCGGTGACCCGCAGCACCAGCCCGGTACCGGCCGACGCCGCGGCCGGGCCGTGATCGGCGTCCCCGGCGTACGAGGCGGTGTAGGTGATGCTCTGCCGGATCCGGTCGGTGGCGAAGCTCATCGCCGCCCGCCCGGACCGGTCGGTCCGCAGCGTGGTGACCCCGAAGTCGGGGCCGCCGTCGACCTGGACCTGCGCCCCGGGCAGGGGGGTGCCGTCCAGCGCGTCGACCAGCCGCGCCGCGAGCGTGACCTGGCTGGGGCTGCCGTACAGGACCGAGGCCGGGCTGGTCGTGACCGTCATCGACGTGGCCGCCTGGTGCGGGGTCCTGGCCAGTACGGTGGCCCGCCCGCCGACCAGCCCGCCCACGTCCCGGCTGAAGACGCTCACCGCCACGTCCTGGTCCGGGGGGAGCCCGGTGATCGCGCCCGCGCTCAGGAACCGCCCGCCGTCCAGCCCGTCGGCCGCGCTGGCCGGCGCCGTGCTGCCCAGGGCGTACCGCACCTCGACGCCGAGCGCGCCCGGGGCGGCCGACCGGTCCGGCGGGTCCCAGCTCAGCCGTACCTCGCCCGGCGCCGGCGTCGCGGCCAGACCGGTCACCGCCGGCGGCGGGGCGCTGCTGCCGAGCGGCCACGGCCCGCCGCCGATCGACAGCTGCTGCCCGTCGGCGAAGACCTCGCCCGGGCCGAGGATGCCGTACTGGGTGACCGGGTACATCGGGCCGGACACGAAGTACTCGACGTACAGGTCGCGGTCCTCCGGCCCCCAGTCGAAGCGGCCGTACCAGATCCAGCTCGGGGTGATCTGCGAGTACAGCAGCACCCGCCCGCCGGTCAGGTAGTCCACGGCGGAGAAGTCGATGTCCGGCATGATCCCGTCGGACAGCCCGGTGTACCGCCAGTCCCGGGACAGGTCCGGCGGCGCCGGCCGGCCGGTGCCGAACCGGGACGACCCGTCCGGCCGCCGGGTGATCATGCCGTGCGCGCCGGTCGACACGATCAGCGTGCCGTCCGGGCTCCACCGCGGCGCCGACTCGCCCGCCGAGTCCGGGACCGGGGCGACCGCGCCGGTGGCCGCCGCCACGGTGACCAGCGACCCGGCGCGTACGCCGACCAGCCGGGCGCTGTCCGGGGACCAGCCCACCCCGGTCACACCGGCGGCGAGGGCGCGCTGGCCGCCGCCGACCTGGTTGGCCAGCCAGAGGGTCTCCCGGCCGCTGACGGTACGTTCGAAGGCGATCCAGCGGCCGTCCGGGGACACCGCGGGGTGCTGGCCGTTCACGATGCGCCGGGCCAGGTGCGCGAGGTCAGGACCGGCCCAGATGTCGGCGCCGCGGACCAGCGCGGCCACCTGCGGCCCCGGGTGCGGCCGGGCCGGCGGCGGTGCTGGCTGCGCGGCGGCCGGTGGGCCGAGCGCCAGCAGGCTGAGGGTGGCCACGAGGCCGGTACGTACGCGCATGAGGTCCTCCCCGGTGTGAAGCTCACCCCTCTCACGCCATCTCGTCGCGCTGCGTTGACAGGCCTGTACGGGAAGCTACGGAGACGTACGGCGCCGATTGGCGGATCATGGTGGGCATGCCTTGTCTCCACGTCGCCGCGCTGGATGCGGATCCCGAGCCGCAGACCGCCGAGGGCTGCGCCGAATGTCTCGCGAGTGGCATGCGGTGGGTGCACCTGCGGTTGTGCCTGACCTGCGGCCACGTGGGCTGCTGCGACTCCTCGCCCGGCAGGCACGCAACCGCGCACTTCGGGCAGACTGCGCATCCCGTCATCCGGTCGTACCAGCCGGGCGAGGACTGGCGGTGGTGCTTCGTGGACGAGGAAATCGTCTAGATCGGGGAGTCGGCGATCAGGCGATCGGCATGGTGGCGATTCGCCGGGTCGTCGTGGCCAATCACATACGGCGACGTGCCGTAGACCTCGCGTACCGTTCGTGACCCGGTGGGCAACCGGCCACCCGGGTAGGGATGATCTGCCCTGCCAGGCGGGGTTGCGTGGGACGGGGCGCAGCCAGCCCCTGGCTTGATCATCAGCGGTAGGGGGTTGTGGTGCACGGACTGGCGGGCGCGCTCGGCGTGCTGGGCCTGGTGGCGGCCGCGGCGGTGGTGGCCGGCGTGGCCCGGCGGCTCGGCTGGTCGGCGCCGCTGCTCGCGGTGTGCGCCGGCCTGATCGGCTCGGTCATCCCGGGCATGCCGATGGTACGGATCGAGCCGGACATCGTGCTGTCGCTGATCCTGCCGCCGCTGCTGTTCTCCGCGGCGCTGGACAGCTCGTTCCTGAACTTCCGGCGCAACCTGCGGCCGATCGGGCTGCTGTCGGTCGGGCTGGTGCTGTTCACCGCGCTCACCCTCGGCTGGATCATGTACGCGGTCGTGGGGTCCGATCTGTCGCTGGCGGCGGCCATCGCGCTGGGCGCCATCATCGCGCCGCCGGACGCGGTCGCGGCCACCGCGATCGGCCGGCGCATCGGGCTGCCCCGCAAGTTAGTGGTCATCCTGGCCGGCGAGTCGCTGGTCAACGACGCGACCGCGCTCACCGCGTACAAGGTCGCGGTGGCGGCGGCGGTGGGTAGCGGGTTCTCCTTCGTCTCGGCGACCGGGGTGTTCGTGGTGGCCGCGGCCGGCGGGGTGGTGGTCGGCCTGGCCGGCGCGTACGTCGTCAACTGGGTGATCTGCCGGCTGCGCGACTCGGTGCTGGAGAACACCCTGATGCTGCTGGCGCCGTTCGTGGTGTTCGCGGCGGCCGAGGAGATCCACGCCTCCGGGGTGCTGGCGGTGGTGGTGGCCGGGCTGCTCATCGGGCACAAGCTGCCGCGCGCGGCCACGTACGCGTCCCGGTTGGAGGCGGACGCGGTGTGGCGCATGATCGACTTCCTGCTGGAGTCGGTGGTGTTCCTGCTCATCGGGTTGCAGCTGCGCGGCGTACTCGAACGGTTGCAGGAATGGTCGGTCGGGCAGCTCATCGGCTGGGCACTGCTGGCGCTGGCGGTGACGATCGTGACCCGGCTGCTGTGGGTGTTCCCCGCGACGTACCTGCCGTTCACGCTGTTCCGCCGGGTGCGGGAGCGGAACGCGCGGCCGCCGCGGCGGGGTGTGGTGATCATCGGCTGGGCCGGTATGCGCGGGGTGGTGTCGATCGCCGCGGCGTACGCGCTGCCGCCGGAGTTCCCGGCCCGGGATCTGGTGACCTACCTGACCTTCTGCGTGGTGATCGGCACGCTGGTGCTCCAGGGGTTCACGCTGCCGACGCTGATCCGGCGGCTCGGCGTGGTGGCCGAGCAGGAGCGGCGCAGCGACGACCTGGCCGAGGCCGGCGCGCAGCAGCGGGCCATCTCCGCGGCGCTGGGCCGGCTGGAGGAGCTGCTGGACGGCGACGGCGAGGTGCCGGAGGAGATCGTCACCCGGCTGCGGGACCGGGCCGAGGTGCGCTCGCTGGCCGCCTGGGAACGCCTCGGCGGGGAGAGCGCGGCCGGCCCGGAGACGCCCACCGCCGCCTACCGCCGGCTGCGCCGCGAAATGCTCCAGGCCGAGCGGGACGTGTTCGTACGCCTGCGCGACGAGGGCCGCATCGACGACGAGGTGCTGCGCCGGGTCCAACTCGAACTCGACCTGGAAGAGGCCATGATGGCCCGCGAGTAGGGAGCAGGTCAGGTGGGTTTGATGGCGAACGCGGCCGGGAGGACGGTGATCGCCACGCCGACGGCCACTACGACCGCCGAGCTGAACAGGTCCATGGCGTGGCCGGTCTGCCGGCGGCGGATGAAGCCGACGACCGCGTGCAGCCCGACCAGGACCACGCCGCACCCGGCGGCCGCGATGAGCGGCTGGGTGCGCCACAGGTGGTGGAAGCCGATCCAGGCGCTGAGGCCGACGCCGGCCGCGACCACGGTCTCCAGCAGGAAGACCAGCCAGGCCGAGATCAACGACCGCTCGGCCGGCTCCTCGTGCTGGTGCTCCTCGCCCGCCGACCGCCCGACCGAGTAGTCGGCGGCGAAATCGGCGCCGTAGTTGGCGCTGGCCAGGTCCGCGCCGTCCAGGTCCAGCTCGCGCGCGGCGGCGGACCGGGCGGCCGGAGCCTCCTTGCCGCGGCCCTTCTTGCCGCCCTTGGCCGGCGCACCCTTGGCGGGCACCGGCCTGGCCGGCTTGGCCGGGGCGGCGGCCGCCCGGCGCGGCGGCGCGGCCAGGTCGTCGTAGACCGAGGCAAGCTCGGCGCCACCCGGCAGCGGTCGGCCCCGGCGGTTGGCGCCGGTGCCCTGGTCCAGCGCCCGGTCGTCGTACTCCGGCGGCGCGGCCGGCTTCGGCCGCAGGTCCTGCACGGAGGCCAGCTGGGTCGCCTCGTCCAGCTCGGGCGACAGGTCGCGCGGCACCGGCGGCCAGGTGTGCGGGCCGGTCTGCCCGGTGTGGTCGGGCTCCCAGCGCGGCCCCGGCTGGGCGGTGGGCCTGGCCTGCTCGACCTGGTACGCCCCGCGGGCCTGCTGCGGCTGCGCCGGCCACGGCGAGCGGGGCGCCTCGACCGGCGCGGCGCCCGGCTGCGTCACCCGCGCCTGCGCGCCGCGCGACTGCCCCGGCCTGGTCGGCACCGGCTGCGACGGCGGCGGGGCGACCGGTGCGTTCTGCGGCGCCCAGGACGGCGGCGCGGACGGCGCGGCGGCGGCCGACCCGCGCGGTGACAGGCCGGGACGCGGCGGCGCCGGGTACTGCCCGCTGGTCGACTGGATCGGGAACGACCCCGTCTGGTACGGCCCGGTCTCGCCCTGCGGCGGGCGCGGCAGGTTCGGCACCGCCGGGCGCCCGCCGGGCAGGCCACCAGGGTAGGTCTGCGCGGACCGGTCCGCCCGGCCCGGCCGCTCCTGCGGCGACGGCCACGGCGACGGCGGGTACGTCGAGGTGTCGTACAGCTGCGGGTCGTACTGCTGGGTGCCCTGCTGCTGCGGCGGGGTCGTGTGCTGCCGCGCGTCGTGCTGCTGGGCCCGCTCGCGCCGCGCCTCGTCCCGCCGGTAGGGGAACATCGTCCGCTCGGTGACCGGCGGCATCGTGTGCTCGTCGTCCCGGCGGCGGCGCCGGGAGGACCGCTGGTCGGGCATGTCGTAGCCCGCCTCGCGGAGTAGTTCAGCCGCGGACCGGGGCTCTGGTACGACCTCGTCCCCGTGGTCGTCCCCGCGCGAATGCCGTGCCATCGCCTACGCCCCGTCCAACCAGTCAAGGCGCCGGAGGATGATGCCCTCACGCAGCGCCCACGGACAGATCTCCACCCGCTCGACCTCAGCCAGCCGCATGACCGCCTCGGCCACCACGGCCCCGGCCAGCAGCTGTCGCGACCGGGCCGGACTCACCCCGTCCAGCTCGGCCACGTCGGCCGACGACATCCGCGAGATGAACCCGATCACCTGCCTCAAGCCGTCGATGGTGAGCACCCGGGGGGCACGGGGTCCGGCGCTCGAGGGCGCGGCTCCGGTCAGCCGGGCCAACGAGCGAAAGGTCTTCGAGGTTGCGGCCGCCCGGTCTGGGCGGTCCACATTCCGCAACCGGCGTACGACAGTACCAAGACGGTCATCGACGTACTCGCGCAAGGCCGCCAGCTCCTGCCGGCCGGGTGGGTCGCCGGTGAACCGGGCCCGGGCCAGCCGGCCGGCGCCCAGCGGCAGCGACTCGGCGAAGGAGGGCTCCTCGTCGATGCCGCAGGCGATTTCCAGCGAGCCGCCGCCGATGTCCAGCACCAGCAGCTGGCCGGCGCTCCAGCCGAACCAGCGGCGTACGGCCAGGAAGGTGAGCCGCGCCTCGGCGGTCCCGGGCAGCACCTGGAGGTCGACGCCGGTCTCGGCCCGTACCCGGTCCAGCACCGCATCGCCGTTGTCGGCCTCGCGTACCGCCGAGGTGGCGAACGCGATCAGGTCGTCGCAGCCCAGCCGCCGGGCCGCCGCCCGCGCGCTGGCCACCGTCTCCACCAGCGCGGTCGCACCGCTCTTGGACAGCCGCCCGTCCGCGGTGATCAGCTCGGCCAGCCGCAGCAGCGACTTCTCCGAATGCGTCGGCATCGGGTGCCCGCCACGGTGCGCGTCCACCACGAGCAGGTGCACCGTGTTCGATCCCACGTCCAGCACACCCAACCGCATGCACGCACATTAGTGGCCCACCCAAGCCCCCGCAGAATCACGCGTACGCTGGCCGGGTGACCGCCGCTCGCGAGGTGGGTCTGGACTTCGCCCGGGAGTGGCTGGAGTTCGCCGACCCGGCCGATCCCACCCATGTGATCCGTGCCGACCTGACCTGGCTGTGCTCCTCGTGGGGCTGCATCTTCGGGCGCGGCTGCCACGGGATCGTGCCGGGCCGCCCGGACGACGGCTGCTGCAGCCACGGCGCGTTCTTCTCCGACACCGCAGACGCCAAGCGGGTCCGGGCCGCCGCCGAGCAGCTCACCCCGGACATCTGGCAGTACTACGGCATCGACAAGAAGCTGTACGTCCGCGACTCGGTGGGCGATGACCACAACCGCAGGCGTACGCGCACCGTCGACGGCGCCTGCGTCTTCCTGAACCGGCCGGGTTTCGCCGGTGGCGCCGGCTGCGCGCTGCACCTGCTGGCGCTGAAGACCGGCCAGCACCCGGTGCAGACCAAGCCGGACGTGTGCTGGCAGCTCCCGATCCGGCGCGAGCAGGACTGGGTGGAGCGCGGCGACCAGACCAAGGTGCTGGTCTCCACGATCACCGAGTTCGACCGGCGCGGCTGGGGCGAGGGCGGCCACGACCTGGAGTGGTGGTGCACCTCGTCACCGGAGGCGCACGGCAGCGGCGAGCGCCTGTACGTGTCGTACGCCGCCGAGCTGACCGCGCTGATCGGCGCGAAGGCGTACGAGGAGCTGGCCCGGCTGTGCGCGCTGCGGCTGGAGCGCGGCGGCCTGGTCGCCCCGCACCCGGCCGGCGAGCAGGCGGTTCAGACCTCGAACTTGTAGCCCAGCCCGCGCACGGTCACCAGGTACCGCGGGTTGGACGGGTCCGGCTCCAGCTTGGCCCGCAACCGCTTCACGTGTACGTCCAGGGTCTTGGTGTCCCCGACGTAGTCGGCGCCCCACACCCGGTCGATCAGCTGGCCGCGGGTGAGCACCCGGCCGGCGTTGCGCAGCAGCAGCTCCAGCAGGTCGAACTCCTTCAGCGGCATCGCGATCTGCGCGCCGGCAACGGTGACCACGTGCCGGTCCACGTCCATCCGCACCGGGCCGGACTCCAGCACCGAGGCGGACAGCTCCTCGGGCTCGGTCCGCCGCCGCAGCACCGCGCGGATGCGGGCGACCAGCTCGCGGGAGGAGAACGGCTTGGTGACGTAGTCGTCGGCGCCCAGCTCCAGGCCGACCACCTTGTCGATCTCGCTGTCCCGCGCGGTCAGCATGATGACCGGCACGTTGGACTTGGCCCGCAGCGTGCGGCACACCTCGGTGCCGGACAGCCCGGGAAGCATCAGGTCCAGCAGCACCAGATCGGCACCACTGCGGTCGAACTGGGACAGCGCGTCCGGGCCGGTGCCGGCGATCGACACCTCGAACCCCTCCCGCCGCAGCATGTACGACAGCGCGTCGGAGAACGACTCCTCGTCCTCAACCACCAGTACGCGGGTCACCGTCAACCTCGCTCTACTCGAAGGGGCTCTTCAACGGCGGTACGGGAATCGGCACCCGGCGCCCCCGGGTAGGGCGGTGCCGCGTAGGGAGCGTTCCGGCCGGCGGCGGGCAGCCGTACGGTGAAGGTCGAGCCGGATCCCTCGACGCTCCACACGCTCACGCTGCCGCCGTGGTTGCTGGCGATGTGCTTGACGATGGCGAGCCCCAGGCCGGTCCCGCCGGTGGCCCGGGAACGCGCCGGGTCGGCCCGGTAGAACCGCTCGAACACCCGCTCCAGGTCGGTCTCGGCGATCCCGATGCCCTGGTCGGAGACGGAGATCTCCACCGAGTCGCCGGACTCGCCGTCGGCGCCGGCCCGGCGGCGCATGCCCACCGCGACCCGGGTGCCGGCCGGGCTGTAGGCGATCGCGTTGTCCACCAGGTTGACCAGCGCGGTGATCAGCTGCCCCTCGCTGCCGCGCACCGCGAGGCCGCGCTCGCCGCCGGAGACGACCGTGATGCCGGCCTGGTCGGCGGCGAGCCGGGCCCGGTCCACCGCCTCGGTCACCACCCGCTCGACCGAGACGACCTTCGCGTCCGGCAGCGGTTCGGCGCCCTGCAGGCGGGACAGCTCGATCAGTTCGGTGACCAGCCGGCCCAGCCGCGAGCCCTCGTGCTGCATGCGCGCGGCGAAGCGGCGTACCTCGGCCGGTTCGTCGGCGGCGTCGGCCACCGCCTCGGCCAGCAGGGTCAGGGCGCCCACCGGCGTCTTGAGTTCGTGGCTCACGTTGGCCACGAAGTCGCGGCGTACGGCCTCCAGCCGGCGGGATTCGGTGACGTCCTCGATGAGCAGGGCGACGTGCCGCTCCTCGTCGTCCAGCAGCGCCGCCTGGACCAGCACCGCGAGCGGGCCGCGGCCCAAGCGCCCGCCGGGCAGGTCGACGATGGCCTGCCGGGACTCCCGGTCCTCCTGGCAGGCGCTGACCAGGCTGCGCAGGTCGGGCACGGACAGCCGGCCGGCGCGGACCACGGCCATGGACTTCGCCGCCGCGTTGGCCAGCACGACCTCACCGGCGGCGTCCACGATGACCGCGCCGTGCCGGACGACCTCGACCATCCGCCGGGCCAGGGCGGCGGCGCTCACCGTGGCGGGCGCCGGTGCGGGCGTGACCACGGGTGCGGCAGGAATGGCGGGGCGGCGACCGAGCAGCAGCACCACGACGGCTCCGATCAGGGAACCGGCAAGCAGCGCGGCCACACCCACGGCGATGTCCACGATGGCGATGGTAGGCACGCGATGGCTGGTTCCTAGGGTCCCCCGGGGGGAGAATCGGCAAGGGTCACACCAGGAGGACAAGCTGTTCACGCGGCGTACGGCCAGTGTTCATCGGACACCGGGGTATCGCCGCACGGCCCGGATAGTCTGCGCACCGCAGGGGTACAGCGGCACATATTCACACGATCGGAGCACCCATGCGGGAGACGTTCCACGAGGAGCTCGACCAGATGAGCGCCTCGGTGGTCGACATGACCAAGCTGGTCTCGGTCACCCTGGAACGGGCGACGCAGGCGCTGCTCACCGCGGACGTGTCGCTGGCCGAGTCGGTGATCTCCTCCGACGCCGAGATCGAGGCGGCGTACCAGTCGCTGGAGGACAAGGCCGTCGAGCTGCTGGCCCGGCAGGCGCCGGTGGCCGGCGACCTGCGCATCATCGTGGCGGGGCTGCGCGGGGTCGCCGACCTGGAGCGGATGGGCGGGCTGGCCCGGCACGTGGCGAAGATCGCCCGCCTGCGGTACCCGGCGAGCGCGGTGCCCCAGCCGCTGCACACGATCATCAGCGAGATGTCGAACGCCGCGCTGTCGATGGCACAGAAGGCCGCCGAGGTCGTCGCGGGGCGGGACGCCGAACGGGCCCGCGAGCTGGAGCTGGACGACGACCGGATCGACACGCTGCGGCGCGAGCTGTTCACCCAGATGCTCGCCGACGACTGGACCTACGGCGTGGAGCCGGCGATCGACCTGGCGCTGGTCGGGCGGTACTACGAGCGGTTCGCCGACCACGCGGTCGAGGTGGCCCGGCTGGTGGTCTACATGGTCACCGGCGAGCGGCCACGTGGGGATGACCTGAAGGCGTTCGAGTAGCGGCCAGCGCCCGGATGCCGCCCATCATCAGGTCCACACCGAAGGTGTAGTGCTGCTCTAGGGTCATCGGGTGCGGATCGCTGGCGTACTCCACCACGTTCGGGTATTCGGCGCTCGATAGCGCCTGCAGGGTCAGCCGGTCCCGGCGCAGGCACTCCGCGACCTCCTCCGGGGACATGCCCGGCATCCGGCCGGGCTCGTGCTCGACCAGCGCGATGCAGTTGTGCAGCAGGTAGCTGGCGACCTGGTAGCCCTCGGTCAGCGTGAAGCCGGCGGTACGCAGCAGCCCGAGCACGGCGTCGGTGGCCCGCTGGAAGCCGGGGACCATGTGCTTCTCCGCGCCGAACAGCACCGCCGGCCCGCTCGGGTGCTGGCGGATCACCCGGAGCAACGCCTCCACCATCGAGCGCAGCTGCTCGTCCCAGGGCGCGTCCGGCTCGCGGTCCGGGCGTACCTCGCTCATGACGTGGTCGGCCAGCGCGCCCAGCAGCTCGTCCTTGTTCTTGAAGTGCCAGTAGATCGCCATCGGCGTGACGCCGAGCTGGTCGGCCAGCCGGCGGATGGTCAGCGCGTCCGGCCCGTCGGCGTCGGCGAGCGCGAGGGCTCGCTGCACGACTGTGGCCTTGGTCAACCGGGGGCGCTCAGCAGAAGTCACTTGACAACTATACGACGTACAGGGTCCTATACGTTGTACATGTACCAAGTAAATGTACGACGTACGGGAGGCCCGGGACATGGAGCACGGACGGCGTTGGTGGGTGCTGGCGGCGGTGTCGCTGGCCACCTTCATGACGTACCTGGACAACAACGTGGTGAACGTCGCGCTGCCGACCATCCAGCGCGACCTGGGCCTGTCGATCTCCGGCCTGGAGTGGATCGTCAGCGGCTACATCCTGGTGTTCGCCGGGCTGATGCTGGTGGGCGGGCGGCTCGCCGACCTGTTCGGCCGCGGCCGGGTCTTCCTCGGCGGCCTGGCCGCGTTCACGCTGGCCTCGCTGCTGGCCGGGCTGGCCGGGTCGCAGGAGATGCTGCTCGGGGCGCGGGTGCTCCAGGGCGCGGGCGCGGCGCTGCTCACCCCGGCGGCGCTGGCGATCCTGCCGGCCACCTTCACCCAGGCCCGCGAGCGCGCCGCCGCCATCGGGATCTGGAGCGCGGTGGGTGCGCTGGCACTCGCGTTCGGCCCGCTGACCGGCGGGTTCATCAGCCAGCACTGGCACTGGGGCTGGATCTACCTGATCAACGTGCCGATCGGCATCGTGACGCTGGTGCTGGGCGCGGTGGCCATCCGGGAGACCGGGACCGAGCGGAACCGGCGCCGGCTGGACCTGCCGGGCCTGGCCACCTCCTCCATCGCGCTGGTCGCGCTGACGTACGGGCTGATCGAGGGTGAGCGGCGCGGCTGGACCTCGGCGGTGATCCTGGGCGCGTTCGCGGTGGCCGTGCTGGCCGGCCTGGCGTTCTGGCTGGTCGAGCGGTCCGGCGGCGACCCGATGGTGGACCTGTCGCTGTTCCGCTCGCGGCTGTTCAGCGGCGGCACCGGGGCCATGGGGCTGTGGGCCTTCGGGATCTTCGGCATCTACTTCTACACCGCCCTGTACCTGCAGAACGTGCTGGGCCTGAGCCCGGTCCGGGCCGGCGCCGCGTTCGTCCCGATGGCGCTGGTGCTCGCCGTGGTCGCCGGGGTGTCCGGGCCGATCGCCGCCCGGATCGGCACGCACATCGCGGTGGCCGCCGGGCTGGGCATGATGGCGGTCGCGGTCCTCGGGCTGGCCAGCGTCGGCCAGGGCGCGGGCGTCGCGGCGCTCATGCCGTGGTTCCTGCTGTACGGCCTGGGCGGCGGCCTGCTCGTGCCGCTGACCACCGTCATCGTCGCCCAGCTGCCGCCGTCCCGCGAAGGCGTGGCCTCCGGCATCCTGAACGTCTCCCGGGAGGTGTTCGGCCTGCTCGGCGTGACCGTGCTGGGCGCGATCCTGAGCACCCGCCGCTCCTCCGAGCTGCGCGGCGGCGCCGACCCGCTGCACGCCTTCCTGTCGGCGTACCAGTTCGCGCTGATCGTCGCCGCGGTCATCGTCGCGGTCGGCGTCCCGGTGAGCCTGTGGGCGCTGCGCACCCGGCGTACGGCCCAGGTGCCGGCGCAGCCGCACGAGGAACTGGTCCCCGACCTGGTCTGAACGCGAGCGAGGGCCCGCACCGCAACCGCGGTGCGGGCCCCCTGCTGTTACTTGCCCTGGTTGGCGACGGCCTGGATGGAGGCGGCGGCCGCGTCCGGGTCCAGGTATTCGGCGGAGACCCGGCGCAGGTCGGCGTCCAGCTCGTACCGCAGCGGGATTCCGGTCGGGATGTTCAGGCCGACGACCTCCTCGCGGGACAGGCCGTCCAGGTGCATGACCAGGGCGCGCAGCGAGTTGCCGTGCGCGGCGACCAGCACGGTACGGCCGGCGCGCAGGTCCGGCACGATCCCGTCGTACCAGTACGGCAGCATGCGGTCGACCACGTCGGCCAGGCACTCGGTGTCCGGGCGCAGCTCCGGCGGCAGGTCGCCGTACCGCGGGTCCGCGGCCTGGGAGAATTCGGAATCGCTGGCCAGCGGCGGGGGCGGCACGTCGTACGAGCGGCGCCACAGCATGAACTGCTCGTCGCCGAACTCGTCCCGTACCTGCGCCTTGTTCTTGCCCTGGAGCGCGCCGTAGTGCCGCTCGTTCAGCCGCCAGGACCGGCGGACCGGCAGCCAGGTGCGGTCGGCCGCGTTGAGGGCCAGCTCGGCGGTGCGGATGGCCCGGCGCAGCAGGGAGGTGTGCAGTACGTCCGGGAGGATGCCCCGCTCGGCCAGCAACTCGCCCCCGCGCCGCGCCTCGTCCTCGCCGCGCGGGGTCAGGTCCACATCGACCCAGCCGGTGAACAGGTTCTTGGAGTTCCACTCGCTCTCGCCGTGGCGGAGCAGGACCAGAGTGCCAGCCATGCCCCGGATGCTACGGCCGCGGCGCCCACCCGGCGAGGACCGCGTCAACCAGCAGTTCCACCTGGCTCTCGGTCAACCCGGTCGAGCAGCTGTGCTTCGCGCTCATGATGATCGGCGCCATCAGCATCTCGTGGACCAGCCACAGGTCGGCCTCAGGCCGGATCAGGCCCGCCGCGACGCACCGGTTCAGCACGTCGAAGTTGATCTGCCGGCGCGGGGCGATGACCCGGTTCCAGTACTGCTCCATCAGCTCGGGGTGGTCGTTGGCCTCGGCCATCAGCCGGGCGAAGATCTCCGCCTCCGGCGCGTTGCCCCACGCCCGGGCCGCGTTCTTCATCAGGAACAGCAGGTCCTCGCGCGGCGCGCCGCCGGGCGGGTAGACCAGCGGGCCCTTGAGCTGGGCCAGCGCCGCCACCACCAGGTCGGTCTTGTTCGACCAGCGCCGGTAGACCGTGGTCTTGGCGACCCCCGCGTGCTGCGCCACGGCCTCGATGGACAGCCCCGCGATGCCACACCGGGCCAGCTGGTCCAGCGCCGCATCGAGGATGGCCCGCTCGGCCTCCTCGCTGCGCGGCCGCCCGGGGCCCCGGCGCGGGCACCCGGGCATGCCGGGCACCCGCGCGTCGGTCCGTTGCTCCACTGCCACGGCCTCGGGAGTCATCTCCCTATAACACCACTTTCCGCAGTCTCGTGCGTACCGTCGGCATCAGCCTCGCCGTCCACCCGTGCGGCCGGGACGGCCACCGGGGCCGGCGTGGACTCCGCTCCCGCCACTGGAGCGGTCACCGTGACCTGGGCGGACATCTTGCCGGGCAGCCAGACCCTGGCGATGATCGCGGCCACCAGCGCCGCGCCCACCGAGATCAGGACCGCGGTGTGCATGGCGTGCAGGAACGCGCTGTTCGCGGTGTCGGCCAGCGTGGGCAGCGGTGCGGCCGCCGACTTCGGCAGCGCGCCGGACTGCACCTGGCCGGCCACCTTGGCGATCGCGCCCACGGTGCCGCCGATCGACTCCGACGCCTCTTCCCGCAGGCCCTGCGGGAGGACGTCCACCGCGCCGTCCAGCCGTCCCCGGTACACCGCGGACAGCACCGAGCCGAGGATCGCCACGCCGAGCGAGCCACCGACCATCCGTACGGTGTTGGTGACCGCCGAGCCGACGCCGGCCTTCTCGCGCGGCACCGCGGACATGGTCACCGTGGTGGCCGGGGCCATCACCATGCCACCGCCGAAGCCCCACACCAGCAGCAGCAGCTCGACCGCCCACACCGGGGTGTGCTGTTCGATCTGGGTGTAGGTGAGGAACACGCCCGCGGTGACCACCATGCCGGTGGCGACCACGGCCCGGGCGCCGAAGCGCTCGACCAGCTTGGAGCTGCGCGGCGCCATGATCGCCATGCCGATCGAGACCGGGACGACCAGGAGGCCGGCCTTCAGCGGGGCGAACCCGCGGACCACCTGCCAGTAGTAGGTCAGGAAGAAGGTCGTGCCCATCATGGCGAAGAAGGTCAGCGCCAGCGCCACGGTGGAGGCGGAGAAGGCGGGCTTGCGGAACAGCGTCACGTCCAGCGCGGGGTGGCTGCTGCGCCACTGCGACCAGACGAACAGCGCCAGGATCGCGATGCCGCCGAGGATCGTGCCGAGCACCTGCACGGTCATCCACTCGCCGTGCTCGCCGCCCTTGATGATGCCGTACACGAGCAGGACCAGGCCGGCGATGGAGAGCACGACGCCGAGCGGGTCGAGCCGCTTCGGGTTCGGGTCGGCCGACTCCGGCACGACCAGCACGATGGCGATGGCGCCCACCAGCGCGATCGGTACGTTGATCAGGAACACCGAGCCCCACCAGAAGTGCTCCAGCAGCAGGCCGCCGGTGACCGGGCCCAGCGCGATGCCCGCGCCGCTCACCCCGGCCCAGATGCCGATGGCGCGGCCGCGCTCGGCGGGCTCGAACACGTTCTGCAGGATGGACAGCGTCTGCGGCTGGATCAGCGCGGCGCCGATGCCCATCAGCGCCCGGTTGGTGATCAGCCAGGCGGAGCTGTCCGACCAGGCGGTCAGCGCGGAGGCCGCGCCGAACAGGATCATGCCGATGAGCAGCAGCCGCTTGCGCCCGAACCGGTCGCCCAGCACGCCCGCCGTGAACATCAGCCCGGCGAACACCAGCGTGTAGGAGTTGATCGCCCACTCCATGTCGCTCTGGGTGGCCGACAGGTCCTGCTGGATGGTCTTCAGCGCGACGTTCAGGATGGTGTTGTCGAGGATGACGACCACCAGGCAGACCATGAGGACGCCGAGAATCCCCCAGCGGCGCGCGTGGATCGTCTCTGCGTCCACGACTTCCCCCTTCATTTCGCTACGTCTTCGTATCGTTGTCGTGGCGAGACGCTAGCACGGATTAGATACGCAACGGAAGCGTATTGTTTTGTGAGCCGGTCCACCCCAGTAGAACCCTCAGGTCTGACAGTTCAGGATCGGTCGGGATCCGCAAAGCGGGCAAAAGCCTGCAAGTTGGCCAAGGATTCGCCGGTCTTGACACGCCAGGCCCACTCGCGGCGGATCGAGTCGCCGAAGCCGATCTCCAGCATGGTGTTGAAGTTGTCGTCGGCCGCGGCCAGGACCGAGCCGAGCAGCCGGTCCAGCTCGTCCGATGTGATCGCGTGCCGGGCCACCCGGCCGACCAGGTAGACATCGCCCGCGCTGTCCAGCGCGAACGCCACGCCGTACAGCCGGGCGTTGCGTTGCAGCAGGAAGTCGAACAGCTCCTCGCGCCGCTCGTCCGGCCGGCGCATCACGAACGCCTCGATCAGCACCGCGTGCTCGCCGACCTCCAGCTGCACCATCGTCGCCAGCTTCTTCTCGCCCGGCAGCTTGATCACGAACTGCCCCGGCGCGTGCTGCCGGTACTCCAGCTCCCGCTCGTCCAGCGCCGCACCGATGACCTTGTCCAGCTCGCCCCGGTCGGTCACGACGGCACCGCCGCGGGCTGGTCCGGGGCGAAGATCGGGTCGGCCATGGCGCCACGATAGGTGCTCAGCAGCCCGCGCGCCGTCGCGTCCCAGCTGAACCGCTCCGCATGCCCCCGGCACCCGGTGGCCAGCAACTCCCGGTACGCCGGCTGGTGCAGCAGGCGCGCCAACGCGGCCGCGTAGTCGGCCGGGTCGTGCGAATCCAGCAGTACGCCCGACACGCCGTCGGCCACCGCGGTCGGCAGCCCACCCACGGCGGCCGCCACCACGGGCGTACCGCACGCCTGGGACTCCACGGCCACCAGACCGAAGGACTCGGTGTATGACGGTACGACCGTGAGGTCGGCGGCCTGGTAGGCGTCGGCGAGCGCGACCGCGGGCATCGGCGGGACGAACCGGACCAGTTCGGCGATGCCCAGGTGCGCGGCCAGCCGCTTCAGGCTCTCCGGCTCGGCCCGCCCGGTGCCGCTCGGGGCGCCCACCACCAGGACCAGCAGGCGGGCCCGCAGCGCCGGGTCCTCGGCCAGCCGGGCGGCCGCGCGGATCAGGATGTCCGGCGCCTTCAGCGGCTGGATCCGGCCCACGAACAGCAGGACCAGCGCGTCCGGTGCGATGCCGAGGCGCTGGCGGGCAGCCGTACCCGGGCCGGGACGGAAGATGCCGAGGTCGACCCCGGGCGGGATGACGGTGACCTGGGCCGGGTCGGCGGCGTACCGGTCGATGAGCTGTTCGGCCTCGTCCCGGGTCGAGGCGACCAGGCGGTCCGCGGCGGCCACGACCTGCTCCTCGCCGATCACCCGGTACCGCGGCTCCGGGCGGTCGCCGGTCGCCAGCTGGTCGTTCTTGACCTTGGCCAGGGTGTGCGCGGAGTGGATGAGCGGCACGCCCCAGCGCTCCCGGGCCAGCCAGCCGACCTGGCCGGACAGCCAGTAGTGCGAGTGGATCACGTCGTACCAGCCGGGCGGGCGGTGTGCCTCGGCCCGCAGCACCCCGGCGCTGAACGCGCACAGCTGCGCCGGCAGCTCCTCCTTCTCCAGCCCCGCGTACGGGCCGGCGATCACGTGCCGGACCAGCACGCCCGGGGCGACCTCCACCCTGGCCGGCAGCCGCGAGGAGGTGGCGCGGGTGAAGATCTCCGACTCGACGCCCAGCTCGGCGAGCCGGCGGGCCACCTCCAGGACGTACACGTTCATGCCGCCGGCGTCCCCGGACCCTGGTTGGTCCAGCGGGGAGGTGTGCACGGACAGGGTGGCGACTCGGCACGGGCCGGTCAGGGGCACGGGACACCTCCGGGCAGACATCGACTACACCCCGCTCCGGAAGGCGACAACACTGCGGACACCCATTTCCTGCCCGCTAAGTTGGGCCCGTGAACGAGAAGGCCATAGCGGTCGTTACCGGGGCGAGCAGCGGCATCGGCGCGGCGAGCGCCCGGCGGCTGGCCGCGTCCGGATATCACGTGGTCGCAGCCGCGCGGCGGACCGACCGGATCGAGGCGCTGGCGGCGGACATCGGCGGTACGGCCGTGCCGCTGGACGTCACCGACCAGGACAGCGTGGACGCGCTGGCCGCCGCGGTGCCGGTGTGCAGCGTGCTGGTCAACAACGCCGGCGGCGCCCTGGGCATGGACCCCATCGAGAAGGCCGACCCGGCCGACTGGCAGTGGATGTACGAGGTGAACGTGCTCGGTGTGTTGCGCGTCACCCAGGCGCTGCTGCCCGCGCTGGAGGCCTCCGGCGCCGGCCACATGGTGCTGCTCGGGTCCACCGCCGGGCACATCGTGTACGAGGGCGGCGCCGGCTACACCGCGGCCAAGCACGGGGCGGCGGCGCTGCGGGAGACGCTGCGGCTGGAGCTGGCCGGCCGGCCGGTCCGGGTCAGCGAGATCGCGCCGGGCATGGTGGCCACCGACGAGTTCAGCCTGAAGCGCTTCGGCGGGGACGCCGAGCGGGCCGCGGCCGTGTACGCCGGGGTGGCCGAGCCGCTGACCGCCGAGGACATCGCCGACTGCGTCGACTGGGTGGTCACCCGGCCACCGCACGTGAACGTCGACTACCTGGAGGTACGCCCGCTGGCGCAGGCCGCCCAGCACAAGGTCGTACGAAACTGAAAAGCTCTCGCAACAGTCGAAGAGCCCATGATGGAGCGGACCCTGACGTGGCAGGGGTACGGGGAGCCGGCGAGGTTCGAGCAGTCACGGGTCGAGTTGCGGCTGGGGCGGTTGCACGCGCGGGGCACGATGCTGGTCGGCGGGCCGGATCCGTACCGGGTTGACTACGAGCTGGACACGGTCGAGGACTACATCACCCGGCGGCTGCTGGTCCGGGCCGCGGGCGAATCCTGGTCGCGGGAGCTGCGGTTGTCGCGGGACAGCGAGGGCGGGTGGAGCGGGCGGCGGCTGGCGCACCCGGCCGACGGCGTGGACGGCATGGCCGACGTCGACCTGCTGGACCGGGCGCTGGACTGCGACCTGGCGTACTGCCCGCTCACCAACCTGATGCCGGTGCTGCGGCACGACCTGCACCGCTCGCCCGGCAAGGCGGACATGGTGATGGCCTGGGTCCAGCTCCCGCAGCTGGTGGTGATCCGCAGCGGGCAGCGGTACGAACACGTGTCCACTGTGGAGGGTGGCGGTGCGACCGTCCACTTCGGATCCGGCAACTTCGCCGCGGACATCCTGGTGGACCGGGACGGCTTCGTGACCGACTACCCCTCGATCTGCCGCTCTGTCTAATTGCTCGCTTCGCTCGGGCCGCCTTGATGTGCCTCCTTCCCTCGTCGCTCCTCCCTCGTTCCTCGGTCGTCGCTCCTCAGTCCAGTCGGCACGGCGGCCCGACTCAGCTCCCGGAGTGTCTAGAACTCCACGCCGACCAGGCGGGGCTCCGGGTGCAGGGTGACGCCGAACCGGTCCAGCACGCCGGCCCGGATCTCGCGGGCCAGGGCGAGCAGGTCCGCGGTGGTGGCGCCGCCGCGGTTGGTCAGCGCCAGGGTGTGCTTGCCGGACAGCGCCACCGGGCCGCGGGCGTACCCCTTGGGGAAGCCGGCGTGCTCGATCAACCAGGCCGCCGACAGCTTGGTCCCGCCGTCCGCCGGCCAGCTCGGGTAGGCACCGTCCACACGGGACTCGAATTCGTCCACTGTGGACAACACGGGGTTGGTGAAGAACGAGCCGGCGCTCCAGGTGTCGTGGTCGGCCGGGTCCAGCACCATCCCCTTGCCCCGGCGCAGATCCAGCACCGCCGCGCGTACGTCCGCGAGCTTGGCGCGGTCGCCCACCGCGACCCCGAGCGTACGGGCCAGCTCCGCGTACCGCACCGGGGTCGACAGCGGGGACGGCTCCAGCACGAACTCGACCGAGAGCACGACGTACCGGTCGGTGTGCTTGAAAAGGCTTGTACGGTAGGCGAATTCGCAGTCCACTGTGGACAGCCTGCAGGTCTCGGCGCGGTAGCGGTCCCAGACCGTGACGCCGGTGATGGTCTCGGCGACCTCCTGGCCGTACGCGCCGACGTTCTGGACCGGGGTGGCGCCGGACAGGCCCGGGATGCCGGACAGCGCCTCGATGCCGGACAGCCCGTCGGCCACGGCGCCGGCCACCAGCTCGTCCCACGGCTCGCCGGCCGGGACGGTGAGCAGCACCCGGTCGCCGTCGCGGCGGCGCTGGACGCCGCGGGAGCGCAGCAGCACGGTGAGGCCGGGCCAGCCCTGGTCGGCCAGCACCAGGTTGCTGCCGCCGCCCAGCAGCAGCAGCGGGCTGCCGGCCGCGTCGGCGATGCGGACGGCGGCCACGATGTCGGTCTCGCTGGCCGCCTCGACCAGCGTGCCCGCCGGCCCACCCAGCCGGAACGTGGTCAGCGGCGCCAGCGGCACGTCGTACTGCTCCTGCACGAGAGCCAACCCTACGGGCATAGCCCGGATGGGTGGTGCGGCGGCATATGCGACTACCCTGGGCCTCCGTGCGGAGGGCCGTGAGCGGGCGGGTGCTGGGCCTGACCACGCGCGGCACCACCAACCCGAACCGGCTGCGCCGGGTGGACCGCTGGATCGCCGGCACGCAGGCGTCCCGGCTGCGCGACGCGGCCGACCCGCTGGTCGTCGACCTCGGGTACGGCGCGAGCCCGGTCACCACCATCGAGCTGGCCGACCGGCTGAAGACCGTACGGGCCGACGTGCGCGTGCTGGGCCTGGAGATCGACGCCGAGCGGGTCCGGGCCGCCGAGCCGTTCGCCGACCCGCCGGGCCTGGAGTTCGCCCGCGGCGGCTTCGAGCTGGCCGGCCGGCGCCCGGTGCTGGTCCGCGCGCTGAACGTCCTGCGCCAGTACGACGAGCAGGCCGTGACCGCCGCGTGGGACTCCATGCGCGGTCAGCTGGCCCCCGGCGGCCTGGTCGTCGAGGGCACCTGCGACGAGATCGGCCGGCGCGCCTGCTGGGTGGCGCTGGACGCCTCCGGCCCGCTCACCCTCACCCTGTCCGCCCGGGTCTCCGCCCTGGACACGCCCAGCGAGCTCGCCGAACGCCTACCCAAGGCGCTCATCCACCGCAACATCGCCGGCGAACCCGTACACGCCTTCCTCAGCGCCTTCGACCGGGCGTGGGCGGCGGCCTCCCCGCTGTCCGGCTTCGGCCCGCGGCAGCGCTGGGTCGCCGCCGTACAGCGGCTGGAGGGCGACTGGCCCATCGTCGGCGGCCGCTCCCGCTGGCGCCTCGGCGAGGTCACCGTCCGCTGGTCCGCGGTTAGCTAACCCGCCCCGCCCCGCCAGTGATCCACAGCGAGTTTCGGTCGGAAAACGCCCAGTAGAACGCTGTGGATCACCGACTTGGTTAGTCCTTGCAGCCGGACTGTCTGGTGTCCTCGCCGAACTTGACCACGGTCAGGACGATCCGGTCGGCTTGGTCGGGACGGGTGCCGGGCGCGGCGGACTGGGCGATGACGACCCAGTTGCGGTCCACGATCTGGGTACGCCCCTGGCCGGTGCCGTCGGTGGAGGTGATGAGCGGGAAGCCGGCGGCCTGCAGCGCGTCCTGGGCGGTCTGCAGGTCCTTGCAGACGACGTTCGGGACGACGCCGGTGGTGGTGCCGCCGCTGCCGCCCGCGCTGTCGGTCGGCTTGGTGACCATCAGCGTGACGCGGGTGTTCTCGGCGGCCTTGGTGCCGGCGGCCGGGTTCTGGCTGCGGACGGTCCAGTTGGACGGGTTCACCACGACGCGGTGCTCGGGGCTGGCGTCCTGCGAGTCGATCTTGTGGAAGCCGGCCCCGGTGAGGACCGGGATCGCGTCCGACAGCCGCTTGCCGACCACGTCCGGCACGGCAACGGCAGCGTGCGATGCGGAGGCTCCCGGGCGCGAGTCGGTCGGCTGGCAGGCGACCAGCGCCGGTACGACCAGGGCGGCGGCGAGCAGGGCAGACCTCACCCCTCGTATGTAGCCGGTCCCGCGCGGCACCGAAACCCATCGGGAGGGTGGTACGTTCCTCGGTCCGTGACGGGGGCTACCGATCAGCAGGCCGTGGAACGGTGGTTCATCCGCCGCGGAGTGCCGCATTTCATCCACCACTACACCGCCACCACCGGCGTGTTCACCCGTACGCTCGGCACGCTCGGGGCGGTGTTCCTGCTCGAGTTCGGCAGCGCGCTCAACTTCAGCTTCGCCTGGTGGCAGAACGTACTCGCCTTCGCCGCCGCGATGGGCGCCGCGCTGGGCCTCTGGATCGTCCTCAACCGGCTCCGCGGCCGCCGCCCACTGGCCCCGCCCCGTACCGTCGGCCCGGTCGAGCTCGGCATCTTCGTCCTGCTCCCGCCGCTGATCCCGGAGGTGTTCGGCCAGCAGAGCACCCAGGCCGTCCTGCTGATCGCCGGCAACACCGGCCTGCTGCTGGTCATCTACGTGGTCACCAGCTACGGCGTGGTGCCGATCCTGCGCTGGGCCTTCCTGCAGACCCTGCGGCAGGTCGGCGACCTGGCCAACCTGCTGGTGAAGTCGCTGCCGCTGATGCTGCTGTTCAGCATGTTCCTGTTCATGTCGGCCGACATCTGGCAGATCGTGGCCGACATCCCGATGACCGCGCTGGCCGGCACGATCGGCCTGCTGGTGCTGGTCGGCTCGGCGTTCGTGCTGCTGCGGGTGCCGCGCGAACTGGCCGCGCTGGCCCGCTTCCACTCCTGGGCCGAGGTGCACCGGCACGCCGCCGGCACCCCGCTGGCCGACCTGGCCCCGCCCGCCGACCAGGCCGAACCCGGCGACCAGACCCTGCGCACCCGGGAGCGGGTCAACCTGGGGCTGATGCTGTTCCTCGGCCAGGCCGTGCAGGTGCTGCTGGTGACCGCGGCGATCGGCGCGTTCTACCTCGCGTTCGGCCTGTTCGCGCTGCCCGAAGCGACGCTGCACAGCTGGCTCGGCCGGGCGCCGGTCGAGCTGACCGGGCTCACCATCGCCGGCAACCACCTCACCCGCGAGCTGCTGATCGGCGCCGGTCTGGTGGCGGCCGTCTCCGGCCTCCAGTTCACCGTCGCGGCGCTCACCGACGCCACGTACCGCGAGGAGTTCTACGCCGAGGTCACCCGCGACCTGCGTACGGCCCTCGCCGCGCGCACCCTCTACCGGGCGTACCTTCCGGACGGAAAGTAGTCATCCCCGCATGTCGCCGCGCACCAGGGTGATGTCCATGTCGACATCATCTTCCCGTCAGCTTGCGCGGGTACCCTCGCGGCATGGCCGGAACCTTCTGTACCGAACGGCTGGTAGCGCGGCCCTGGTCCGCCGCGGACGACTCGGACGCAGCGTACGAAATCTACCGGTCACCGGAAGTGACACGGTATCTGGCCACCATTCCGGCGCCGCTGGAGTCGCCGGAGCAGGCGGGCGCGGAGATCGACTCCTGGTCGGTCCCGGACGACGATCCCGCGTACGGGGTGTGGGCCGTGCAGCCCCGGGACGGCGAGCAGCCGATCGGCACCGTGTTCCTGCGGCCGCTGCCCCCGAGCAACTCGGATGTGGAGATCGGCTGGCACCTGGGCACCCAGCACTGGGGCCACGGGTACGCCACCGAGATCGGCCGCGCCGCCGCCGAACATGCCTTCACCAACGGCATTTCCGAGGTGTACGCCGTGGTCCGGCCGGGCAACACCCGCTCCGCGGCGGTGGCCCAGCGGCTCGGCATGCAGTACGTCGGGCGTACCGAGAAGTACCTCGGCACGGAGCTGGAGGTCTACCGGCTGCGGCCCGACGACCTGAGGGCGACCGACTAACCTGGCGACAGTGTCCGACGCCACGCTCAACAACCTGCTGATGAAGGTTGCCCGGCGCGCCGAGAACGCGCCGGCCGAAGTGCTGCGCAGCTCGTTCGTGCCGGTACGCCCGCTGCTCGCGCACCTGGAGTCGCCCGAACACCACGTGCTGCTCGGCCGCCGCGGCACCGGCAAGACGCACCTGCTGCGCTACCTGCAGGACCAGCAGGCCGAGCGGGGTGCGCTCGCGATCTACCTGGACCTGCGCCGGATCGGCTCCGACGGCGACACCGACGCGCTGCTCGCCGAGGTGGTGGGCGCCATCCACAGCGCCCTGTACGACGAGGTGCTGCGGGACCGGTGGGCGGCGCAGCTGGCCGGCCTCAGCGACGCGCTGGACGCGCTGGCCGCCGCCGCCAAGCAGGTCCGCGTCGACCGGCGGCGGCTGCTGCTCGGCCCGCTGCCCGCGGCCGTACACGCGCTGGCCGCCGCGCTGGCACCGCACCAGCTGTGGCTGCTGCTGGACGAGTGGTCCGCGCTGCCGGCCGAGGCGCAGCCGCTGCTCGCCGACCTGCTGCGCCGCACGTTCTTCGCCACCGGCGGCGTGGTCGTCAAGATCAGCGCCGTACACGGGCGGTCCCAGTTCAGCGACCCCGAGGCCAGGATCGGGCTGGAGCTGGGCGCGGACACCGCGGCGAGCCTGGACCTGGACGACTTCCTGCTGTTCCGCAACGACATCGCGTCCACTGTGGACTTCTACAAGGCGCTGCTCTACCGGCACGTGACCGCGGTGGCCAGCGAGGACCTGCGCGGCATCGACGGCCCGCAGCGGATGGTCAACCGGCTGTTCACCGACGCGGAGAGCTTCCACAACCTGGTGCTCGGCGCCGAGGGCGTGCCGCGGGACGCGCTGCAGATCGCCGGCCTTGCCGCCGGGGCGGCGTACGAGGAGCGGATCGGGCCGGCGCACGTGGCCACCGCGACCCGCGACTTCTACCTGCGCGACAAGGAGGGCAACCTGCCGCGCTCGGCGCAGCGGGTCTTCGGCAACCTCATCGAGCAGTGCGCCAAGCAGCGCAGCCGGCTGATCCCGCTGCGCCGCGACGGCGAGTCCGACGAAGAGGTCATCCAGCGCCTGTACGACGCCCGGCTCATCCACCGCGTACGCCAGGGTGTCTCGCTCGACCCGCAGCACCCGGCCGAGCTGTACGACGTGTACGTCATCGACTACGGCTGCTTCCTGGGCCTGCTGAAGTCCGGCCGGATCCGTACCGTCGAGGACGGGCTGGATCCGGGCGCCCGGTTCGCCGACGCCGACGAGATCGAGATCCGGGGCAGCACGTTCGTACGCCTGCCCGCCGGCTGGTACCGGCCCTCCGACCGCCGCAAGGGCCGCTAGCTAGCCCGCCCCGCTCGACCGGGCCTTCGGGATGGTCTCCCCGAGCAGGTACGGGCGGGCGCTGCGCGGGCGGCGCAGGGCTTCCTCGCCCTGCACGATGATCCGGCGTACGGCCATGCGGTCGCCGGCGGCCTGCGCGCGGGCGATCATGGCCCGCTCGGCCCGCAGCCGGCGCTCGTCCAGGTCGGCCCACTGGTCGATCATGCCGTCGACGGACCGTACCGCCCGCTCGTCGGCCACCTGGAAGGTCCTGATGGCGGCCGGTCCGGGCTCGGCGATCAGGTCGGTGAGGCTGCGCGCGAGCTGGCGGGCGGCGAGCAGGTAGGGGTAGCCGTCGTAGAGGATCTTCGCGAACCGGATCCGGTTCGGCCGCTCCAGGTCCAGCGCGCGGCGCTGCTCCTTCTCGCCGCGGGCCAGCATCCGGCCGGCCAGCTCGTCGATCACCGGCGCGAACCCCTCCCGTACGGCCTTGGCGAGTACGGGTCCGATGCTGGGCCGCGCCGCGCCGATCTGCCGGCAGGCGACCATCGCGTACTGCGCCCACCGGAACGGCCCGTCGGCCGGACCGACCGATTTGGCGATCGCGCTGGCCAACTCGATGCCGATGAGCACGTCCGCCGCGGCGACGCCGTCGACCGCGCCCGCATCGCGGGCGGCGCGCAGGTCGCCCAGCAACCGCGCGGCCAGCTTCTGCACCGAGCCCGGGTTCGCGCTCACCGCGGCCGCCAGCCGCCCGCTCTCGGCAAAGGCCCGCAACTGCGTGCGCAGCGGTGCCGGCGCGCCCGGGGCGGCAACGGCCGTGGCGTTGCGGGCGAACGCCAGACCCTCGGGGGCGGCGCGGTCGGGCTCGGCCGGGTCGTCGAAGGTGGCGACCAGCGCGGCGAGCCGGTCCCGGGCGGGCGTGGCGAGGTGGTCCACCCGGATCGTCGGCCAGGTCTCGGCGCCGGGCGGCCGGGAGGTGTGCCAGCGTCCCGCGCCGTCGGGCCGGACCTCGACCCACTCCTCGTACAGCAGTTGGCGGCCGTGACCGTGGATCACGTGCGCGGAGACGTCGCCGATGCCGAACCGCTCGTACATCAGCCGGGTGTTCAGGTGCCAGGGGTGACTGCCGATGAGCGCGCAGGACAGCAGCGTCGCGTCGGCCAGGCGGTCGCGTTCGCGGGTGGGCAGCGGCCACATTGGGGGTTACGCATCCTTCGGGGGTGGCGCGTGGGCGCCGGCGGGCAGGGACCGCCGGCAGGGGTACGTGCGGGTTGCGGGTCAGTGCTCACCCGGCGGGAGCACGATAGGGGTCGTGTAGAGCCGGTTCAGGCTGGGGACCGCGTTCAGCACCGGCAGGCCGTTGAAGTGCACGGCCCGCTTGAGGATCTTGTGCAGTCCGTGCAGCCGGCGGTCGCGCGGGTCCCGGATGTCGGTGTCGGCGCTGATCGCCGCGGCGATGGCACCGGCCACCGCGGGTGCGGCGAAGGACGTACCGGTCCACTCGGTCCAGCCGTGGAACCGTTCCGGGTGCGGAGCCGGCGGGGGCGGCGGGGTGGCCGTGCCGGAGACCTCTTCGGCGTCGCCCTGCTGGAGCAGGCCGTTCCAGTAGACGAACGGCGCCAGCACCTCGACGCCGCGGGCCCAGATCTGGACGTCGCGGTCGTCGCTGAAGGCGGCCTTGCGCAGGTGCTTGTCCAGCGCCCCGACGATCAGGGTCCGCTCGCCGGGAGCGGTCAGCTCCGCCTGCGGCCAGCGGTCGTCGCGGTAGCCGGCGGCGATCACCACGATGGTGCCGCACGCGTCCTGCAACCGGGTGATCGCGGCCGCGGTCAGCGGCGTGGCGGTCACCATGTCCGGCGCGTCCTCGTGCCTGCCGGGTCCGAGCGACAGGTTGAGGACGTCCGGGCTGTAGCGGACCAGGTCGTCGATGGCCGCGGCGAGCAGGTCGTCGTGGCTGTCGCCGTCCCGGTCGATGACGCGCCGGGCCAGGATCGCCGAGTGCGCCGAGTACTGCCGGATGATGCCGGCGACCGCGGTGCCGTGCCCGACCTCCCTGGGCAACGTGTCGATGCCCATGTCCCAGCGCTCGTCGCCCGCGTCGGCGGCCCCGACCGGGTACGTGCGGTTGGCCAGGTACCAGTGCCGGCTGACCCCGCTGTCCAGTACCGCTACCGTGCTCATCCGGCCGGACGGGATCTCGTGGTCGGCAATCTCCCGGACCTTGGCCTCGTCCAGGTTCGGCACCGGCCGCGGCGGCTCCCGCGGCAGGCCGTGGACGTGGTTGAGAAGGTGAATTTGATCCCCCATGAAAGCACCCTCCAATAGGTGTTGTGGCGTCTGGCGGAGGGGGCGCGCACATGATCTGATACGGCCACGGGGTGATCTGTCCACTCCGCTGGAGTTCATGGCATGTCGCACGGGGCACGCCGGGAGCCGCCGGCGGTGCTACCGTCGCGCGCGGTGAGTACCGCTTTCGGTCGCGCTGACAATGCGCTACGTCTGGCGAACGAGGACCCGGCCCGGGCCCGCGCTGAAGCCGAGCGCGCGCTGAGCGAGGCCGGCCGGACCGATGATGTTGTCGCTGCCGCGCAGGCGGAACGCGCGCTGGGCATGGTCGCCCGCAACCGGCAGGACATGTCCGGCGCGGCACGCCACTTCGGCCGGGCGATCCGGTTGGCCGACCGCGCCGAGGCCGTCGAGATCGCCGCGCACACCCGGATCAGCCGCGCGCTCGCCCTGGCGTACGCGGGGCGGATGACCGCCGCGCACGCCGACCTCGACCGGGCCGCCGCGGTGCTGTCTGGCACCGAACTGGCCAAGGTGGAGTTCCAGCGCGCCAACGTGCTGCAGATCCAGGGACAGCTGGAGCAGGCCGAGGAGCGGTTCGACCAGGCGCTGCCGCTGCTGCGCAAGGACGGCGCCCTTGCCCCGCTGGCGATCCTGCACAACAACCGCGGCCTCATCCGCTCGCGCCGCGGGTCGCTGACCCGGGCCGAGGCCGACCTGCGGCAGGCCGTCACGCTCTACCAGGAACTCGGACACCTGGCCGCGGCCGCCGAGGCGAGCGGGAACCTCGGGCTGGTGGCGGCACGCCGCGGGGACCTGCTCGGCGCGCTGGACCACTTCGACGCCGCGGACCGGCTGGCCGAGAAGGCCGACGACGCGGTGGACGCGATCGGCCTGCTGGACCGGGCCGAGGCGCTGCTGTCGGGCCGGTTGCTGACCGAGGCGCGGGAGACCGCGGAGCGGGCCATCGTGGAGCAGGAGAAGCGCGGGCTGTCCGCCTACCTCGCCGAGGCCCGGCTCGTACTGGCCCGGATCGCCCTGTACGACGGCGATTACGCGCTGGCCCGCGAGCAGGCCGCCGGGTCGGCCGCGGCGTTCGCGCAGCAGCACCGGCCCAGCTACCGGGCGCTGGCCGAGGAGTTGCGCATCCACGCGGCCTGGCGCGGCGGCGAGCGCACCCCCGAACTGCTGGCCGCCGCCCGGCGTACGGCCGCGGCCCTGGACCGCAACGGCTGGCTGGTCGCGGCCACCGACGCGCACCTGGTCGCCGCGCAGGTCGCGGTGGCGCTGAACCGGCCCGCGGTGGCGCGCCGGGAGCTGGCCGGGCTGGGGGCGCCGCGGCGCGGGGACCCGGCGGCGCTGCGCTCGCGGGCGTACTACGCGCGGGCGCTGCTGTGCCTGCTGGACGGCGACCGTACCGGCGCGGCCGCGGCGTTGCGGGCCGGCATGGCCGTGCTGGAACGGCTGCGCCGCGACCTCGGCGGCACCGAGACCCGCGCGCACGCCGCCGGGCACGCCACCGACCTCGCCACCCTCGGGCTGCGGCTGGCCGTGGACAGCGGCGACCCGCTCCAGGTGCTGCGCTGGGCGGAGCGGTGGCGGGCCAGCACGCTGTCCATGCAGCCGGTACGCCCGCCGCAGGACGAGGAGATGACCGAGGCGCTGGGCGTGCTGCGCCAGCTGTCCAGCAGCTCCGACGCCCCGGGCACCCCGGCCGCGCTGCGCCACCGGCAGGCCGCCGCCGAGCGGCTCGTACGCCGGTTGGCCAGGCGCGCCACCGGACCGGGCCGGTACGAGACGCCGCCCGCGGTGCCGGCCGGCCAGGTGCCCGACGTGCTGGGCGAGCGCGCGCTGGTCGAACTGGTCGACGTGGACGGCACCCTGTACGCCGTCGTGGTCGCCCACCGCGGCCGGCGCACGCTGCACGAGTTGGGCAGCACGCTGGCCGTGACCCGGCTGGTGATCACCCACCGCTTCTGGCTGCGCCGGCTGGTGCACCAGTTCGGCTCCACCGCGCTGCTGGCGCAGATGGAGGCCGACGCGGTCAAGGCGGCGCAGGCCCTGGACGACCTGCTGATGGCGCCGCTGCGGCAGCGGATCGGCGACCGGCCGCTGGTCGTGGTGCCGACCTCCGCGCTGCACGGCCTGGCCTGGGCCGCGATGCCGTGCTGCGCCGACCGCCCGGTCACGGTGGCGCCCTCGGCCCGCTGGTGGGCACGCGCCACCACCACCGCCAAGGCCACGGTGCCCGGGCGTACGGTCCTGGTCGGCGGGCCGGGGCTGCGGCACGCCGCCGGGGAGGTCGACGCGCTGCGCCAGATCTACCCGGCCGCGACCGTGCTGACCGGCGGCGCGGCGACCTGCGACGAGGTGACCGCCGCCCTCGACGGCGCGGACCTGGCGCACGTGGCGGCCCATGGTCGCTTCCGCGCCGACCAGCCGCTGCTGTCCTCGCTGACCCTCGCCGACGGGCCGCTGTTCGTGTACCACCTGGAGCGGCTGAACGCCTCACCCCGGACCCTCGTGCTGGCCTCCTGCGACGCCGGCCTGTCCGGCGTACTCCCCGGCGACGAACTCACCGGCGTCGCGGCCTGCGTTCTCGCCCAGGGCACCAGCACCCTCATCGCGCCGCTGCTGCCGGTGCCCGACGCGGACACCCAACCGGTGATGCTGGCCCTGCACCGGCGCCTCGCCGCCGGCAGGGCCCCCGCCGACGCCCTCGCCGATGTCCGGCGCGGCGCCTCCGGCGCTCCGCACGAACTCACCGCCGCCCTGTTCGCCTGCATCGGCGCGGGCTGAGGCCTCAGAGAGTGATCCAGGTCGTCATCGCACTGCCGTCCTCCGCGCTACGGCAGTACAGCCGGAACATCCCCGACGGCCGCGGCTTCAGCACGAACGCGCCGAGCGGGTCGATGTTCGCCTGGAACCGCTCCCCCTCGCCGGGATCCAGCTCCACCTCGCCGGACTGCGGCGGGATGAGCTGCCCGTGCAGCGCGTCGGCGGTGACCTGCAACTCGATGGTCAGCCGTTCGGTCGCGAAGATCAGCGTCCGCAACGGCGCGGCCTCGGTCCGTACGCCCACCAGGCGGTCGGCGTCGTCGGAGTCGTACGCCAGCGAGGCCAGGTCCTCGTCCACGCCAAGCCAGCAGTACGCGTCCTTCGCCTGCTGGATGACCTTGGCCGGGATGTCCTCCTCGCGCAGGGCTCGTCTCAGTGCTGCCAGAAGTTGATCATCATCGCTCCACCACTGGCCGGTCATGCCCCCCACCCCCTTCGACCATGTCGGCGCGCGCCCGGAAGTACACGGCAAGCGCGGGGCACTCGCGCAGCCGATCCAGGCAGCGGGCACGGTTGGGCCCGATACCCCCGATGCGCATGTTCAGCCGCTCGCTGATCTGCGCATAGGGGACGGGCGGGTCTTCCATCAACAGGGCGAGCAGGCGTTGGCAGCGCGGGGTCAGCTGCCGGTACGCCGTACGCAGCGCGTCCCGCAACTCCGCGGCCACGAAGCCCTGCTCGACCGAGTCGCCGTCGCCGGTCACCTCCATCTCCAGGTGGAGTTCGTCCGCGGGCCGCTCCCGCATGCTGGACCGCACCACGCGCAGGCATTCGCGGCTGGTGGTGGTCGCCAGCCAGCCGGGCAGTGCCTCGGGGTCGCGCAGGCCGCGCAGATTCTCCACCAACCGCAGCCACACGCTCTGCGACACGTCCTCGGCGTCGGCCTGGGTCAGCCGGTACCGCCGGCAGATCGACCACACCAGCGGGGCATACCGGTCGACGAGCTGATCCCATGCGCTCCGGTCGCCGGCAGCGGCCTGCCGTACGAGCACCATCACCTCAGGCCCGCGGTCCATGCGGCACTCCTCCCCGTTCGGCCGCCAGATGGGCAGCCGGCGCCGCACGCAGTTGCCTGCTGCGCGGCCCGGGCTTCCGGTAACCGCGGACGCCCGACCGACCACGATCTCGGCTCCCGACTCCGGTGAACAGTGCTCCTAGCCGGAGTGGAATCGGCGGCTCTTGATACGGCGGCCGGCCGAATGCTGACGCGGTGCCCCCCGGCGGCCTATCCGAGTCGCCCGACCGGCCTAGCCGGCGTATCGGACAAATGCCGGACGGGGACCGCGGCACGCTCGGTGCGACCGCCTCGGTCCAGGCACTAACAGTGGCAGACTGAGCACAGCCACGCTGCCAATTCGGCAGAAACCCGGCGGCTGTTCTGCACGAAATCGCGTCCGGCCCCATCATGACCGCAGTTCCTAGTCGGGAATCCGGATACGCAAGCGGCGGAATCCCTTGCCCTTGTTCTCGATCTTCACCACCTCGATGCCGCCGATCCACTTCGTCGAGGCCACGTGCGTACCGCCGTCCGCCTGCAGATCCAGCCCGACGATGTCGACCAGGCGGACCTGCTCCACGTCCGGAACCAGGTCGGTCTGGGTGCGGATGATGTCGGGGATCGCGTACGCCTCGTCGCGCGGCAGCACCGTGACCTCGATCGCGCGGTCGGCGGCGATCTCGGCGTTGCACGCCGCAGTCACGTGGTCGCGGAAGCCCTCGGGCACCTCGGGCAGGTTGAAGTCCATCCGGGCCGTACCCGGCTCCATGTTGCCGCCGGTGACGGGGGCGCCGTAGTCGCGGAAGACCACACCGCACAGCACGTGCAGGCCCGAGTGCGTACGCATCAGGCTGGTCCGGCGGGCGTCTTCCAGCGCGCCCCTGACGCTGGCGCCGACCGGCGGCAGCGGGTCGCCCTCGGCCGGGATCAGGTAGAGGTCGTCACCCTTGCGTACGCCCTCGATGCGGGTCTGGACCCCGCCCCACAGCAGCACGCCGTGGTCCGGCGGCTGGCCACCGCCGCCCGGGTAGAAGGCGGACCGGTCCAGGACGATGCCGTCCTCGGCGTCGGCGTGCAGGACCGTGGCGTCCCACTCGCGGAGGGTCTGGTCGGTCAGTTCGAGGCGGTGCGTACGCCCATGGTGGTCCCACGACATGGCAGGAGCGTACTCACTGTGTTGTCTTTGCTCGCTTCGCTCGGGCGCCTTGCGTGCCGCCCTTCGCTCAGCTTCGCGTTACCACCGGGATCCGCCCTGGCGCTCCCGCACCGCCGGGCGTACGTCCACCAGGTAGACGATCGAGGCCACCAGGCCGGCCAGCCGGAAGATGCTCAGCAGCGGGAACAGCAGCCCGACGAACACCGAGGCGCCGGTCAGCGCCAGCCACGCCGGCTTGGTGAGCTTGCCGGCCGCGACGTAGGCGGGGGTGGGGCGGATCGCGGCGTCGATCAACGCCCAGACCTGCAGGACCAGCGTGCCGATGGTCAGGGTCTTGATGAGCATGTCGCCGAGGTAGTCCACCAACCCAATGTACGTGGCACGGCGCATTCCGGAAGGCCCCGGCGGCCGGCGATGCAGGGTCGCCGGCCGCCGGGGTGCTCACAAGATGCCTGCCGAGATCACGTACGCGCCCTCGATGGTCTGGTCGATCGCGGTGCCGGCGGTGTCGGCCGCGCGCACCTTCAGCGTCACCGGACCCTCCTGCCGCGGGTTGACCCACAGCACCCGGAACCTGTCGTGCCCCAGCGGCACCGCCACGGCCGGTACGAACCGGTGGCCGCCGTCGAAGGACAGCGACACCGTGACCCTGCTGAGCGGCGCCGGCCGCCCGCCGGGGGTACGCCGGATGGTCAGGTCCATCGATGCGGCGCCGGGCGCCATGGTGTTCAGCAGCGATCCGTTCAGGTGGTACGTGGTGTCCGGCAGCGACAACGCCGAGCAGTTCTCGTCGGTGACACACCGGAGGTTGTCCGGCACCGTCCGGGTGGCTGAGGTGTCCGAGCGGAAGGTCCACTCGGTGTGCGAGACCGGCGCGGTCACGAACCAGGGCGCGATCCGCGTCTGGTCGTACACCAGTGTGTACGTCGCCGGACCGGCCGGCACCGTGAAGTCACCGCCGCTGATGTCCTGCTCGTCGGCGACCACGGTGTCGCCGGTGCGCAACCGCAACCGCGAGGTCGAGGTCACGCCGTCCGAATCGACGTCCAGGAAGCCGAAGTGGTCCGGTGCGGAGTCGGTCTCCGGGAACATCGACAGCGAGATCACGTCACCGGAGCGGCAGGCCAGGCAGAACGGGTCGACGGTCGAACCCGCCGTCACCACCGGGAAGCCGGGCTTGATCGGCCCCCGCCACCACTCCTCGCTCAGTCGCTGACCGGGGGTGAGCACGTGCCGGGAGTTGGTCATGAAGCTGCCGAAGGACTCGATGTCGATGTTGGCCTGCACCAGAACCTGGTGCTCCTGCCCCGGCATTGCCGAGACATACTCGGTGTTGCGCAGCGGGAACGGGATCTCCGGGCTGTTGGCGGAGGTGAAGAACTGCCATGGCTCCCAGGTGAACCGGGCGATGAGCGCGTCCTGCCGCTTGTCGTTGGCGAAGGCCTCCCGCACGGTGGCCAGCGAGTCGAGCGTGATCCGGGTCTGCTGCACCGCCGGGATGTCGTGCGTGGATGGCTGGTGCAGGTCGAACCCGTACGAGTCGGCGCTGCCGGCGGGCGAGCTGAACGACCCTGAGGTCACGTAGTCGGTGCGGCCGACGCCGCCTGCGGGGGCCGGCGCGACGAACAGGTCACCCGTGCCGGTCGCCTCCCAGGACAGCAGCACGCCGGTCTCCGCGTCCGTTCGCTGCCAGACGAGTCCGACCTCGTTCTGCACCGCCGGCCTGGGCAGCGTGAAGCCCACCTTGGTGGTCGCCTCCCGGACGTCCATGGTGATCGTGTTCGCCGCCGTCACCTCGAAGTCGCGGGTGACCACGCGCGGCACGAAGTTGCCGCCGGCGTCCAGGTCGATGGACTCCACGACGGCCGCGTAGTGGCCGGCGGGCACGCTGGCCCGCGCCTCGCCGTTGACCACCGCGCCGATGCTGATGGCCTTGCGACCGTCATCGACGTTGATCAGCCCCAGGACGCCATGCTGCAGCGGTGCCCCGTCCACGCCGACGGCGTTCACGCGCAGGGTGAACATCGGAAAGTTCGGGCGGATGACCGGGGCGGGACCGCGGCCGGCATAGCGGACCATGCCCACCCCGCCGAACAGGCGCCGGTCGGCCGGCACACCGGCGGCGAGGTCGCGCCTGGCCTGCACGGTCAGCGCCGCACCGAAGGCCGCGGCGTCGGTCGCGGCCACGTACCCGTCCCGGGTCGTGGCGTTGGGCGAGCCGGTGACCGTGACACCGGGCGCGGTCGGCGCCGTACCCGCCGCGAGGCTGAGCCGCACCGGCACCCGGTCCCCGTTTCCGTCCCGGATCAGCGCCGACACGTCGAACAGCGAGGTGTCCAGGCTGACCCCCAGGTATGGCAGGGCGGCCTTCGGGAAGACGTACAGCTCGGCACCCTGGCGGACCGTCGTGTACGCGGCGCGGTCCGTGGCAGCGTGCCGCACCACGAACTGGCGGCCCTGGGCGTCGGTCCGTACCGCGACGCGATCGCCGGTGATGAGCGTGACCACCTGCGCGCTGGTGTGGATCCCGCGGACCGCGGGCGCGGCTGCCGCCGGTGCCGAGCCGGCCGGCAGCGCGTACCCGGCGATCACCGCCGTGACAACCACGGGTACGGCCAGTCGTTTGTCGATTCTCATGCACTACCTCCGAAACTGGCGGAAATGCCTCGGTAGGTACACATGTGCGGCGGAATGCGGAGGTTGGCAGATCGGCGGCGCGTCCACCCGATGGAGCGGAAAAGGTGACGGGCCGTCCCGGTCGTTCAACCGGGGCGGCCCGTCATGGATTGCCGTTACTGGAAGGCGGCCAGGCCGCGCGGGGTGCCGCGGCCGGACGGTGCGTCGTACCCGGGCAGTCCGGTGCACAGGTAGTCATCGCCGCAGAATCCGTTGGAGCCGCCGACGACGTCGTTGAACACCGAAGCCTTCTTGGCGTAGAGCCGCTGCGCGGTCACCTTCTCCGGGTGCCCGGTGGAGGCGATGACGCCGGCCAGGAACGGCGAGGACACGCTGGTCCCGCCGAGGATCAACCAGGCCTGGTCGGCCGGGATGCCGAAGGTGTCGTAGACCGCGACACCGGTGGCCGGGTCAGCCACCGCGGAGATGTCGGCCGTGGTGCGCATCTGGCAGTTCGGGTCATGCTGCCAGGACGGCTTGTCGTGCCACGCCGAGCAGCCGCTGCCGGCGCCGCCCCACACCTGCTCGCTCCAACCACGCGAGCTGCCGTCACGCACCAGCGAGGTCCCGCCGATCGCGATCACCCCGGGCAGCGCCGCCGGCGTCTGCGCGGTGGTGAACCCGAAGTCGCCGGACGAGGCCAGGATCGGCGTGCCCGGGTGGTTGTAGGAGGCCTCGACGGTGGCGTCGAAACCGCTCTCGTCCCCGCCGTAGCTGTTCGACACCACCGAAGCGCCGATCCGTACCGCGGTGTCCACCGCGGCCGCCAACGCCTCGAAGGAGTTGTCATCGCCCTCGACCAGGATCAGCTTGCAGGTCGGGCAGGACGCCGAGACCATCTGCAGATCCAGCGCCGCCTCCAGCGCCCAGCCCGGGTCCGCCTCCGGCAGCGGTGCGGCCAGGCCCTGCTGGTTCACCTTCCGGAAGCAGCCGCTGGCCGCCGTACACGCCGGCAACCCGAACGTGCTCCGGTAGACCGCCAGGTCGGCCTCGGCCGAGGGGTAGTCGAACGCCAGCACCACCGCGACGGTCTTGGTGGAGGTGGTCGCCGGCAGCGCGTACGCCGACTTCAGGTCCGCCGGACCGAACCCATCCGGCAACGCGGCCGCCGCTGACCGTCCACTGTGGACCGGCCGGCCGGCGCGGTACTGCGCCAGGCAGCGCGCATGCCCTGGCTGCGCGGCACCGCACGCCGCGCGGACCGCCTTGTTCGGGGTCGGCCCGGGCTTGACCGGCGCCGCGCTCGCCGCCGTCGGCGCCAACGCGGCAGCCGTGGCCGCCGCGGCCAGCCCGGCCAGCACCAGCCGGTTCAATCGCCTACCCACGCGAGCCTCCCGAGATCACGTACGCGCCTTCGATGGTCTGGCTGATCGTGCTGCCCGCCGTGTCGGCGGCGCTGACCTTCAGCGTCACCGGGCCGGCGTGCCGCGGGTTGACCCACACCACGTGGAAACGCCCGTGCCCGAGCGGCACCACGGCGGCCGGCCGGAAGGTGCGCCCGCCGTCGAAGGACAGCGACACGCGCGTCCGGGTGATCGGCAACTCCCGGGTGTACGGGGCGTGCCGGATCGTGAGCTCCATCGAGGCCACACCCGGCTTCATGGTGTTCAGCAGCGAACCGTTCAGGTGGTAGGTGGTGTCCAGCACCGACACGCCGGAGCAGTTGTCGCCGCTGAAGCAGAGCACCTTGTCCGGGACGGTCCTGGCCGGCGAGGTCGCCGAGCGGAACGTCCACTCGGTGTGCGAGACCGGCGCGGTCACGAACCACGGCGCGATCCGCGTCTGGTCGTACACGATCTTGTAGTTCGTGGCGGCCGCCGGCACCGGGAAGATCCCGCCCACCATGTCCTGCCCGTCGGCGATCACGGTGCTGCCGGACAGCAGCTGGAAGTGCGCGGTCGAGGTGACCCCCTCCGAGGGGGCGTCCAGGAACCCGAAGTGGTCCGGCGTGGAGTCGGTCTCCGGGTTGATGAAGACCTCCAGGTTGTCATCCGCCCGGCAGATGTTGCAGAACGCGAAGTTGCTGGTGGCCGGGTCCGCCGGGAAGCCCGGCTTGATCGGGCCGCGGAACCACTCCTCGTTCACCTGCTGCCGCGGGGCGTAGGTGCGCGGCCCGTTGGACAGGAAGCTGCCGAAGGAGTCGAAACCGTTGTTGGCCACCGTGAAGGCCGAGTGGGTCAGGTCGGGCCGGGCAGTGACGTACTCGGTGTTCCGCGTCGGTTGCGGCATGGCCGGGCTGACCCCGAGGGCGAAGAACTGCCACGACTCAAAGGCGAACCGCGCGATACCGCCCTCCTGCTGCTTGTCGTTGGCGAAGGTCTCGTGCACCGTGGCCAGCGACCGCGCCGTGACATCGGTGTGCTGGTTGGCCGCGATGGCCTCGGTGGGCGTACCCCGCAGGTCGAACCCGTACGTCGGTGTGGTGCCCGCGGGCGAGGAGAACATGGCCTCGCTGACGTAGTGCTGGATGCCGAACTGGGGCGCCGCCGTCGGCGAGACGAACGGCGGTACGACGCTGAAGGTGCCGGCCTGCAGGCTGGCCGACTCGGTCCCCCGCAGCCACTCGAAGCCGTAGCTGTCGGCGACCGCCGGCCGCGGCACGCTGAAGTCGACCTTGGCGGTCGCTCCCCGGGCGTCCATGGTGATCGTGCTCGCGGCGGTCACCTCGAAGTCGTTGATCACCACATGCGGCACGAAGTTGCCGTCGGCGTCCACGTCGTCGGCCTCCAGCAGCGCCGAGTAGTGGCCGACCGGGACACTGATCCGCGCCTCGCCGTTCACCGCCACCGGGAAGCCGAGGAACTTGCGACCGTCGTCGGTGTTGATCACGTCCAGGAACGCGAAGTCGGCCGGCTCGCCGTTCAGCCCGAGCACGTTGATCCGCAGCGTGAACATCGGGAAGTTCGGCTGGATGACCGGCCCTGGGCCGCGGCCGGCATAGCGGATCGCGGTGACCCCGCCGAACAGCTGCCGGTTGGCCGGTGCGCCGGCCCGGATGTCGTGCCTGGCCTGCGCGGTCAGCGCGGCACCGAAGGCGGCGGCGTCGGTGGCGGCGACGTACCCGTCCTTGGTGGTCGCGTTCGGCGAGCCGGTGACGGTCAGGCCGGGCGCGGTCTGCGGTGCGCCGGCCGCGAAGCTGACCCGGACCGGTACGCGGCTGCCGGAGCCGTCGCGGATCAGCGCCGAGACGTCGAACAGCGACCGGTCCAGGCTGACCCCCAGATAGGGCAGCGCTGCCTTCGGGAAGACGTACAGGTCGCCGTTCTGGCGGACCGTGGTGTACGCGCCGTGCCCGCCGGCCGCGGCTGTGGTCATCACCCGCTGGCGGCCCTGCGCGTCGGTCTGTACCGCCACCCGGTCGCCGGTGACCAGCGTGACGACCTGCACGCCGGCCGGGGCCAGCTGGTTGGAGCGTTGCGCCGGCGCCGGTGCCGCGCTTGCCGGCATCGCCGATCCGGCGAGCACCGCGGTGGCCACCGCGGTGGCCAGCAGCGGCAACCCGCCGGACCGTGTTGTGAGCCCTCGTCTACCGAAACCCATGCACCCACCTCCCAGTCGCGGTCCGGGCGGTCACCGCCCGCGGCGAAAGCGGGCAGGAGCCGACCGAACCGGCGAAAAGTGCTGTCAGAGGTAGATAGACACCGGCCGGACGCTCTCGTTGAAGCCGAAAGACATGTCCAGCCGATCGGGCGAAAATCGGACGAGCCGTCCCAGGTTGTCAACCGGGACGGCTCGTGGGACGTGCAGACTGCTGGTTACTTGCTGGTCACTTGGCGGTAGCGCGGGTGGTCGACTTGGCCGCCCGGGTGTTCGCCGCCTTGCGGGCGCCGGCCGAGCGGCGCTTGCTGGCCGCGGTCTGGCCGGCCTCGTACTCCAGGTTCTCCGCGGCGTCCTCGACCGCGTCGGCGGCGCTCTCCACCTTGCCGGCGGCCGCGGACACGCCCTGCGCGCCGCGCGCCTGCAGCCGGGTCGCGACCTCCTCGCCGCGCCGGGCCAGGTCGGCGTAGAACTCCAGCGCCTTGGTCACGTACGTCTCGACCTTGGCACGCAGCTCGGCCGGGCTCTGCGCCAGCGACGGCGCCTGGGCGGTGCGCTGCCGCAGGTCGCCCAGCCGGGCGGTCATGTCGGCACGCAGGTCGTCCAGCCGCGTACGGGCCTGCTGTACGCCCGCGTTCAGCGCCGCCTGGGTCTCGGCGGGCAGCTCGCGCAGTTGGGTGGTGGCCCGCGCCACGGCCAGGTCGCCGGCACCGAGCACCGCGTACAGCGGCTTGCGGGCGTCCTCCAGGACGGCCTTGCCCTGGTAGACAACCGCTTCGCCGGCCTTACGCACGTCAGCGGTGATAGGCATTGTCATCGCTCCTCGAAATCTCGTTCGTCGCCGGTCTCCCGGGCGGCGTTCTCCCTGCAGAAGGACTCGTATATGTCGATCAGCACCTGCTTCTGCCGCTCCACCAGGTGCGGGTCGGCGTGCACTGCCGCGGCGAAGCTGGAATCGCCCGGCCGCTCCTCGAGGATCCCCGCGCGGATATAGAGCGTTTCGGCGGAGATCCGCAGGCCCTTGGCGATCTGTTGCAGGATCTCCGCGCTCGGCCGGCGCAGCCCCCGCTCGATCTGGGACAGGTACGGATTGCTGACGCCGGCCATCTTGGCCAGCTGCCGGACCGAGACCGAGGCGGCCTCGCGCTGTTCGCGGATGTAGTCCCCCAACTCGCGCAAACCAGGCAGCACTGCCATGTCTACCCCCACGGTTCGTCCCGACACAGCCGAACCTACGTCAGACTGCTAACAGTTGCAAGCAGTCAGCTAGCGCTCCGGGGGTGACCTGCCACACGCCCGTGATAGGCAGTAGGTACTGACCTGACGTTGAGGAGCGCAGAGCATGCCCGCCGTCCCGAGCATCACACTGAACAACGGTGTCGAGATCCCGCAGTTGGGCTTCGGGGTGTTCCAGGTGCCGCCGGAGCAGACGAAGGAGGCGACGCTGGTCGCGCTCGAGGCCGGCTACCGGCACATCGACACCGCCCAGATGTACCGGAACGAGAAGGGCGTGGGCGAGGCCGTACGCGCGTGCGGCCTGGACCGCGACGAGATCTTCGTCACCAGCAAGCTCAACAACGGCCAGCACGCGTACGGGGACGCGTTGAAGGCGTTCGACGGCACGCTGGCGGCGCTGGGGCTGGACCATGTCGACCTGTTCCTCATCCACTGGCCGCTGCCGAAGGTCGGCGACTTCGTGGAGACCTGGACGGCCATGGAGGAGATCTACCGGTCCGGCCGAGCGCGCTCCATCGGCGTGTCCAACTTCAACCCGCACCACCTACGGCGGGTGTTGGCCGAGACCACGGTCGTACCGGCGATCAACCAGGTCGAGATCCACCCGTACCTGGTCCAGGACGAGGTACGGGCCTTCGACGCCGAGCACGGCATCGCCACCGAGGCGTGGTCGCCGATCGCGCAGGGCGCGGTGCTGGACGACCCGGTGCTGGTACGCATCGCCGCCCGCCTCGGGCGTACCACCGCGCAGGTCACGCTGCGCTGGCACATCCAGCGCGGCGACATCGTGTTCCCCAAGACGGTCACGCCCCGGCGCGTACATGAGAACTTCGCGATCTTCGACTTCGAACTGACGGCCGAGGACATGAGCGACATCACCGCACTCAACCGGGACGAGCGCACCGGGCCCGACCCGGACCACTTCAACTGGATACCCGCGAGCTGAGCTCAGACAACGGTTCTGAGTTCGCCGACCCGGCGGCCGCCTCCGAGGACGGGCGGGTTGGTCAGGTCCGGTTCGTCGAGGGGTACGCCGAGCAGGCGCAGCGCCGCCGCGATCAGTGGCGGCCTGGCCCGCGCGGCGCCGTCGTCGAGCTTGAACGCGAACGCCGCACCGGAGGCCAGCGCGCCGGCGTGCACACCCTCCGCGCCGCCCTTGAGGAGCAGCCCGGGCGCGGCGCGCATGAGAACGGTGTCCTCGCGGCCGGTGCCGGCGACCATCTCGGGGTGGGCGCGCATGGCATCGGCCACCCGGCGCGGCCTGCTGCCGGAGCGGCCCGAGACCATCCGCGCGAACGACCGGGCCAGCGAGGTCAGCGAGTGCGCGAACAGCGGCGCCCCGCAGCCGTCCACACCGACCGCGGCCAGCGGCTCGCCGACCAGGTCGAGCACGGTCCTGGCGAGCGCCTTCTGCAGCGGGTGGTCCGGGTCGAGGTAGCCCTCCAGCGGCCAGCCCGTGGCCCGGCAGGTGAGCAGCATGGCGGTGTGCTTGCCGGAGCAGTTCATGTAGATGGGCAGCGGCTCGGAGCCGTGCGCGACCAGGGCGCTGGCGGCCTGCTCGGCCAGCGGGTACGACGCCGGGCACGCCAGCGCGCTCTCCGGTATGCCGCCCGAGCGCAGCATCCGCCGCACCCGGTCCAGGTGCGCCGGCTCGCCCGAGTGGCTGCCGGCGGCCAGCGCCAGGTCGGCGCCGTCCAGGTCCAGCCCGGCGCGCAGCATGCCCACCGCCTGCAGCGGCTTGCTGGAGCTGCGCGGGAAGCACGGCTGGTCCGGCACACCGAGCGCGAGGCGTACCGAGCCGTCCCGGTCCAGGATCACCAGCGAGCCGCGGTGCACGCTCTCGACCACACCGGACCGCACCACCTCGACCAGCGGGACACCGTCGGGAGCCTTCACCCGGCCTGCCCGTGGTGCGGGCGGCCGCCGCTGGGACGGCGGTCCTTGACGCCGAGCAGCGCCCGGGCGTCGTCCACGCCCATCGGCGGCCGCTGCGCGATCCGCGCCAGGCCGGCGGCGCGGGCCACCAGCTGCGCGTTGTCCCGGACCGGTTCGCCCGGCGCGTACGTCAGCGTGTCCTCCATGCCCACCCGCAGGTGCCCGCCGGCCGACAGCGCGGCCAGCATCACCGGCAGCGTGGTACGCCCGACGCCGGTGGCCGCGAAGGTGGCGCCCGCCGGCAGCGCCTGGACCGCGGCGACCAGCGCCTGGGTGGTGCCCGGCATGCCGCCCGGCACGCCCATCACCAGGTCGCAGTGCACGTGCCCGCCGTACGGGGGGCCGTGCCGGTCCAGCAGCCGGGTGAGCGTGGCGAGCTGGCCCAGGTCGAAGATCTCGTACTCGGGGACGATCTGCCGCTCGCGCATCTGGGTGTGCAGCTCGACGATGAAGTCCCACCGGTTCCAGAACACGTCCGAGCCGAAGTTGACCGTGCCCATCGAGCAACTTGCCGCGTCCGGGTCGCTGTCCAGCACCGCGAGCCGGTCCGCCTCGGTGTCGGTGACCGCGCCGCCGCTGGAGACCTGGACGACCAGGTCGGTCTGCTCGCGCAGCGCCGCCACGGTCTCGGTGAGCCGGACCAGGTCCAGCGTCGGGGCGTGATGCTCGTCGCGGATGTGGACGTGGATCACGCTCGCGCCGACCTGGGCGCAGTCCTTTGCCGTGCGTACCAACTCGTCCAGGGTGACCGGAAGCGCTGGCGCGTCCGACTTCGCGGTCTCGGCGCCGGTGGGCGCGACCGTCAGCAGGGTGGCCGGGATCATGCCCCGATCGTGTCAGACCGCCGCAGGGCCGCGCGTGCCAACCGTCCGGCGCCGCCTCCCGCGGGCGAGTCGGCCTGCCCCGAGGGGTCGATGCTGGCCGGTACGCCGCCCACCGACAGTGACGCGTCGTCGGGCAGCGTGCGCTTGACCAGCGCGAGCGCGACCTGGCCCAGCTCGTGGTGGCGTACCGCGGTGCCGGTGCGGCCGACCGTACGCCCGGACTCCACCGGGGTGCCCGGCTCCGGCAGCTCCTCGCTCTCGCCGGACAGGTGCAGCAGCACCAGCCGGCGCGGCGGCTGGCCGAGGTTGTGGATGCGGGCCACCGTCTCCTGGCCCCGGTAGCAGCCCTTGTCCAGGTGGACCGCCACGCCGATCCAGCCGACCTCGTGCGGCAGCGTGCGGTGGTCGGTGTCGACGCCCAGCCGCGGCTGCCGGGCCTCCACCCGCAGCGCGTCGTACGCCCACAGCCCGGCGGGCGTGGCGCCGAGGCCGGTCAGCCGCTCGGCCACCGTGGCCAGCAGGTCGCGGGGCACCACCAGGTCGGCCCGCGGCGCCACCATGTCCGGCATCGCGCGCAGCCAGCCGCCGCCGGCCAGGCTGACCACCTGGTACGCCGCGAGCGGGCCGGCCACGCCCAGCTCGGCCAGCACCCGCACGGTGTCCGGGCCGACCAGGGTGAGGACCGCCCACTCCGCGGTCGCCTCCCGCGGCTCCACCCGGGAGAAGAACCGCATCATCTCCAGGTACCTCAGCAGGCCCGCCGCGGTGCCCGGCTCGACGTCCAGCCAGGCCGTGCCGCCCAGGTCGGACAGCACCGCGTGGTGCTCGACGTGACCCTGCGGGGACAGCACCAGCAACTCGGAGCCGGTGCCGTCGGCCAGCTCGCGTACGTGCTGGCTGGTGATGTCGTGCAGCCAGGTGAGCCGGTCCTCGCCGGGCACCGCCAGCACCCCGCGGTGGCTGCGGTCCACGAACCCGACCCCGCGGGTCAGCGCCCGTTGCTCCCGCACCGGATCCCCGTAGTGCAGCGCGACGGCGGCGTCCGCACCGGACGCGGCGACCGCGCCCGGCAGCTCCAGCAGCGGCGAGGTCACTGGTCCCGCTCCTGGCACTCCTGGCAGCGACCGAAGATCGTGATGTGCCCGACGTCGGCGGCGAAACCCTGCTCGTCCGCCAGCTTGGCCACCAGGTCGGCCACCAGGTCGGTGGACTGCTCGATCACCGCGTTGCAGGCGCGGCAGACCAGGTGGATGTGCTCGTGCTCGGCCGGGTGGTAGGTCGGCGCGCCGTGGTCGAGGTGGGTGTGCCGGACCAGGCCGAGCTGCTCCAGCAACTCCAGCGTCCGGTAGACCGTGGTGATGTTGACCGAGGGCGCGGTGCGCTGGACCTCGGTGGCCAGCGACTCCGGGGTGGAGTGGCCGAGGCGCCGGACGGCGTCGAGCACCAACTGCCGCTGCGGCGTGAGCCGGTATCCCCGCGCGCGCAGCTCACGTTGCAGCTCGGTGCCTGTCACGCTTCGATGATATGCCGCCCGTGGTGCGGCGCCGGGAGCTAGCTACGGAGGTACGGGAATGCCGGTACGGGTGGTCGCCATGCTGGGGGGCGGTGTGGTGGACGCCACCGCGCCCCTGCTGCGCGCCGATGACCTGGGCGCGATCCGCGGCGACGGCTGCTTCGAGGCGACGCTGGTGCGCGACGGCGCGCCGGTGTGGCTGGACGCGCACCTGGAGCGGCTGGCCCAGTCGGCGGCCCGCCTCGACCTGCCCGTACCGGATGCGGACGCCTGGCGGGAGACGGTCGCCAAGGTGGTCGCCGCGTGGGGCGAGTTGGGTGAGGCCACGCTGCGGATGATCTACACCCGCGGCCCCGAGGGCGGCGACGGGCCGACCGCGTACGCGATGATCAGCCCGCTGAGCGCCACCTCGCTGCGGCAGCGCGCCGAGGGCGTACACGTGCTGGCCCTGGCCCGCGGGTTGCCGTCCGCGCTGCCCACGGCCGCCCCCTGGCTGCTGGCCGGGGTGAAGGCCCTGTCGTACGCGACGAACATGGCCGCGCTGCGGTACGCCCAGGCGCGCGGTGCCGACGACGTGATCTACACCTCGACCGAGGGCAACGTGCTGGAGGCGCCGACCGCCTCGGTGGTCTGGGCCAGCGGCCGCACCGTACACACGATCCCGGTGACCGAGCCGATCCTGGCCGGCATCACGGTGCGTGAGTTGTTCGAGCAACTTGAACTGGACGGCGTACCGACCGCGTCCACCCCGGCGACCCTCGCCGAACTGCACGCCGCGGACGGCATGTGGCTGGTCTCCAGCAGCCGGCGCATCGCCGCGGTCCGCACCCTGGACGGCGAGCCGCTGGCCACCGGACCGCTCGACCGCGTGCTGCGCCGCGCGCTCGCCGTGGAGTGAGTCCGCCAAATTGCCGTTGCAGTAGGGCTCACCGTGGTCGTAGCGTGGCAGCACACGGGAAAGGAGGTGGTCCTCAGTTGAATATATCTGGGACACGTGAGGTGGCTGTACGTTAGCCGCTGTACTAGCCCGGCACGCCGTGCTTGAGCAGCGGCGCGCGTAAGAACAAACAGTCACCGGGCCCTCGGGTTGCCGGCCAGTCCAGCCGGCCCTTGACGCCTTCGCGGCGACAAGGAGCAGACCCGGGGGTCGTCCCATGTCCCGGTCACGCCGGGTAACCGTCAGAATCGGTTGAGAGTGCCGGCCGCCTTGTCCAGGGCGGCCGCGAGTACGTCCGGGTCGACCTTGTCCAGCCCGCTGAGGACGAACAGCACCACCACGTCCCCGCGCCGGGCCACCACCGCCTGGTTGGCCACCGCATCGCTGGTCAGGCTCGGCCGGCCGGCCATCCCGATCGCCACCACCTCGTCGCCGGCCGGCGCGCCGCTGGTGTCCAGAGTGGAGAGCACGCTGGTGGTGAAGCGGACGCCGACCCCGTCGGCGTCCCGGCTGGTGAAGGTGTGGCACGCGGTCAGCGCCTGGGCGAACTGGGCCACCTTGCCGGCCGCGAGTTCCGGCAGCACCGCGACGCGCTCCTCCAGGAACGGGTACACCGAGCCGCCGAGGAACCCGCGCGCGGCCCGGACCGGAGCCCGCCGCAGCGCCGCGGCGAAGGCGTCCAGCGGCGCGCACCCCGGCGGCAGGCCGATCCGGCTGTCCGGCGTCACCGACGGATCCACCTGGTACGGCGTGGGCAGGTCGTCCGGGCTGATCAGCAGCTTCGCCGCCTGGTCGTCGGTGATGCGCAGCTCAGTCCCAGTGGGCACCGGCGTCACCGACCCGGTCACCACCGACTCGCTCGGCGTCGGCCCAGGCCCCACGGTCGTCGTGCTGGGCGCCGTACGCGCGGGGCGTGTCGTCGTAGTGGCCGGCGCCGGCGGCGCCCCACCCCCGCACGCCCCCACCCCCAGCACCAACGCGAACGCCACCAACTGCCCCAGCCACGGCCCCCTGCCGCCCAGCCGCCCCAACGTCACACCCCGCCGGATACCCGCTAGGCCAGACCTCAGCCACCCGCCCCGAAGCCACCCCGACCCCAACCGCCGAGCCGCCGAGCGACCGGACATGGAACGCCCGGACCAGACCCAGCCAGGCGCGAGCGGAGTGGCGCCGGGGCGGACAGGCGGCAGGTCGGCACGGGCGGGCCGGGCGGGGACAGCCCGGGCAGGCGAAACGGGAGGGGACGCGTGCGGCCAGGCGGGGACGGCCCGGACAGGCGGAACGGGAGGAGTCGCGTGAGGCCGGGCGGGGATGGCCCGGCCGCGCAGCGCGGAAGGGGTCGCGTTGGGCCAGGCGGGGACGGCCCGGACAGGCGGAACGGGAGGAGTGGCGTTGGGGCGGGTGGGAACGGCCCGGACAGGCGGAACGGGAGGAGTGGCATGAGGTCGGGCGGCACGGGAGCGGGT
>Ga0081455_10000576_pt1 | contig 47827 bp, 48 predicted proteins | sample TabmetS3T2R1_FD_70207 | JGI IMG/M metagenome (GOLD analysis project Ga0081455, IMG submission 70207) | Tabebuia heterophylla rhizosphere microbial communities from the University of Puerto Rico - S3T2R1 | ecosystem: Host-associated > Plants > Roots > Rhizosphere ...
GTTCGCCCGCGGTGAACGCCGCCTTGCATGAGGCGCGTGATCTGACTGGCCAAGCGCGGATGCGGCTCGAGGCCATGGTGGGTTCGGAACCCGTGGAGTCGCTGGCGAACGGCCTGCTGATCCTCCGGCGCACCGGTGACATGATCGAGAGCCTTTCCCGAGTCGTCGTCGGGGCGACGGGAACGGCGCTCGCCGAACCCCCTGGACCGCGAGTCGTCGCGGCGATCGAGCGGGACAGGGGGACCGCCCTGGCGCAGGCGGCGCGTGCGGCGTCAGCGATCATCTTGATCGGGATATACTGGATCGCCTCTGCCTGGACAGCCGGAGCCGTGGCGATGACGGGGCTTGCGATCATGATGGTCTTCTTCGTGACCGCCGCGAATCCGGGAAGAGCGGCGCTTGGTTACGTGCTCAGCGTTTCCCTGGCGGTCGTCCTTGCTTTTTTTTGCATGACCTTCATCGTGCCGCAGCTCAGCGATTTCATGATGCTGGCCGCGCTGCTCGGGCTGGTGCTGATCCCCGCCGGGGTCGTCATGTCGATCCCCCGATATGCGTTCATCGCCACCGCGTTCTCGGCCTTCTTCGCCTCCCAGCTTGGCCTGAGCAATGTGCCGAGCTTCGACACCGCCGCCTATATCGACAATTCGCTCGGCCTTGTGCTTGGCCTGAGCGCCGGCGTGCTCGCGATTTCCCTGATCCTGCCCTACGACCCGGCTACGACGCGCCGGCGCGAATGGGCGGGAGTCGTGGCCGCGCTGCCTGCGGCCGCCCGCGGGGAACGCGCCGAGATCGGCGCGCGCTTGCCGATCCAGCTCGCTCTATTGAAGCTCATGCCGCGGCTCGATCTCACCGTCCACGCAGACGACGAGATCCTGGGCGGAAGCTTCGGCGCGGCTTCCATGAGCCTCGAGCTGGTTCGCCTCAGGAACAGGATCATCCATCCGGCTTTTCCGGCCAGCGCCAGGGCCGCCGTGACGGCTTGCCTCGACACGCTGGCGCGGGACTTCGAACGTCTCGCGCAGGTGAAAGACCCGACTGACCGTGCGAAGATCATGGCCGAGGCGTCGACGGCCGTCGCCGCAGCCCGGACGAGCCTGGCCGCCGGGCCGATGACGACGGAAACGGTCTCGGCGAATACGATTGCGCTGGCGCACGCCCTCGCTTCGCTGCGTTTCATCGCTGACCGGCTCGACATCGACCGGCCATTCCTGACGCGGACACTCTCATGACCAGCCTCGGTATTGACAGCCTTCGTCCGCTCGACTTCTTCGGTTTCTACCTGCCACCCCTCGTGCTGTGGGTCCTCGTTGCCCTCATCCCCTTCATCCTTATTCGCTGGGGCCTCGACCAGATCGGCGCCTATGCCTTCATCTGGCACCGGCCCATGTTCGACGCGGCGCTCTTCGTCGCAATCCTCGGTGGCTTGGTCTTTTCGGGAGGCACGCGTTGGCTCTAGTCAGGCAGGCGATCAGGGTTTCGGTCACCCTCGCAGCGGTCACGATCGCGGCCGTGGTCGGCTGGAAGCTGTGGGACGTTTATATGTACGAGCCGTGGACGCGTGATGCCCGGGTGCGCGCCTCCATCCTCAATCTGGCGCCTGACGTCTCCGGGCTGATCTCCTCCCTCAACGTCGTCGACAATCAGAGCGTCAAGAAGGGCGACGTGCTATTCGTCGTCGAGCGCGACCGCTTCCAGGCGGCCCTGGCGCAGGCCCAGGCCCTGGTCGAGAACAAGCGCGCAAACCTCAGGCTGGCCAACGACAATGCCAAGCGTGACGTGGAACTGTCGCGCGCGGACTCCAGCGCAATCACTCAGGTTCAGATCGAGACCACGCAGGCCACGGCCGCCGTCGCCGCCGCAGAACTAGACCAGGCCGAGGCGGCGCTCGCCACCGCCAGCATCAACCTGCAGCGCACCGAAGTACGGTCACCCGTGAATGGCTACGTGACGAACATGACGGCCAGCGTCGGTGATTACGCCACGACGGGCACGCCGGTCCTGGCCATCGTCGACAGCGACAGCTTCTACGTCTATGCCTATTTCATGGAAACCAAGCTGCCTGCGGTTCGCGACGGCGACTTGGCCCAGGTGCAGCTCATGGCCGGAAACGTGGTCATCGAGGGGCGGGTCCAAGGGGTAAGCCGCGGCATTGCGGAAGCCGGCGTCGACCGGGTCGGGTTGCTGGCTGATATCAACCCCAATTTCACCTGGGTGCGCCTGGCCCAGCGCGTGCCGGTCCGCATCGCTCTGGGCAAGATCCCGCCAGACGTGCGCCTGATAGCGGGGTTGACCGCGACGGTGACGATGACGCCAAGCGGCGAGAAATAATCGATCAGTCATCGACGCACTCGGCAATCCCGTGCACTTCGCCCTCGTGCCTGGCATCACCATGACGCAGAAGATGCGCACTAGGTCTACGCCATGGCGTAGAGTTGCCGAATGGCCGGTCGAGCAAAATCCTCCCTCGCACGTCACCGGGCGCGCGTGGAACGCCGAGGTTTGGTGCGCGTCGAGGTCAGTGTCCGCAAAGTAGATGCACCTCCGGTTCGGCAAGTCGCTGCAGCCCTCACCGATCCCGCGCCAGGTCGAGGCTCGCCAGTTGCGTCGGCGGCGCTTTGCCCAGCCCCCTTCCGCGGCGGTGCTCAATCCTTTCCTGGGCGCCGAGGATCGCCATCGATCAGAACATCGGCGGCCTCCGTACAACGCCGCGTGGCAGGCCGCGCCGTACGCCAGGGCTAGAGCGGACCGTAGACTTGCGGAAAATCGGCGATGTCGAGGGTAGGCACGCCCGGCACGCGCACCAGCCGGCTCTGGTGCGTGCCGTCGGGCTCGAGCCGGTGCTCGACCCAGCCCACCTCCTTCAGCCCGTAACACGGCTGCAGGCGGTCGGGGATGACGAAGCCGGTCGACGGGCCCCAGACATGATGCTGACCGGCAGGCCAGCTGTCGCGAAACTGGTGGACGTGACCGCTTACGACCAGACCCGGCGCAACCCCGCCCAGGGCAGCCAGCAGCGCGCGGCGTGGCCCTGGGCTGAGGAAGCGGCCGGTGATCTCGGTCTCGTCGGCTGCCTGGTCGAACAGGGGCTTGTGCACCAAAAGGGCAAACTTCAGCGCGCCCAGGCTCGCTGCGGCCGCAGCGATGGTCGCGTCCTGTGCAGGCGCGGCGGCAAGGTCACTGCCCAGCAGCTGGGCGTTGATGCCGAGCAGGCGCCAGCCCGGCACATCGAGCGTCCAGAAGTCGGGGCCGAAATGCGCGCAATACCGGGCGCGGCGCACTTCGTCGATTGCGGGCTCGCCGGGCGCATGGGAGTCCTGGTTGTCGCCGAGATCGTGGTTGCCGGGCAGGTAGCGCACCGGCAGGCCGAGCGCATCGTGCAGGGTGCGGGCGGCGGCAAGATCGCTTTCGTGGGAGGCGCCATCGAGGGAGACGTCGCCCGTGTTCAGCACCAGGTCGGGCCGTTCGCTCCGCAGCGCCTCGCCGATGCGGCGGAAATTGTCGACGAAGAATGGCTTGTCGTGGCTGAGGTGGGTATCGGAGATCTGGGCGATGCGGAACGTCATGGAGAAGATGCTAACGGCTTTTCAACGATAACGCGAGTGCCAATTATGCAGGCCTGCGACGAGCACGGTGAAGTCGTCATCACACGGCACGGCAAGCCCGTGGCGCATATTCGGGCCGCTGTTCCACCGAAGATGCCGCTGCCTTTGGAGAAGCTCGCGGCTTTTCGAGCGGGCAGGTCGCCATGGCGCAAGGATAGCGCAACCCTCGTGCGCGCGATGCGCGACGACGAGCGCTACTGACGCGATGAACTACTTCGATACGAGCTTCCTGACCCCACTCGTCCGCAAGGAGAGAACAAGCCTTCGAGGGGGTCGTCGCCCAGTCGTTGGTCGTCTGGCTTCCCGCGGCTGAGGATTACGACTTGGCCAAACGCTACTTGGCGAGCGGCACGAGACACGGCTGCGGGTTGTCATCGCCTGAATCCCAGCATACCAGCCGCAGAGAAGTAGACTGTCCCGCTCAATAAATGCAGCCACCTTGTTGCCGATGAGTTCCGAACGTATTCGCGTATGAGCGCACCGAGCGTCGCATATGACAGGAACGCAACCAGCCAGCAGGCGCAGAATGTGATGTAGAGAAGGGCGACTTGTGGAGCGATGGGTGTGTCGGCGTCGATGAACTGCGGGAATATGGCCGTGAAGAACAGCACGGCATTCATGTTGCTCATGCTCATCAGGAAGCCGTGGCGGAAGAACGAGCTGCTCTTCTCGGCCGTGCGGACAGCGTCGGAAAGCGACTGACGGGGCATAGCCGCTCTAAAGCGCAGGAATGCCTTGATTCCGAGCCATGCAAGATAGCCGACTCCGAACCATCTGAGCGCCGTCAATACCCCGGGCTCGGCAAGGACCAGCGCACCAATCCCACTCAGCGACAGGAGCGCAAGGATTGAGAATGCAGCGAGCACTCCGCCTCCAACGTAGAGGCTGCGCCGAACGCCGTGCTGAGTAGCAACCGCCAGACCGAGCAGCATTGCCGGTCCAGGCATCGCCATCACGACGAATATCGTAATGGCCGCGTACCACCAGTCAGTCAGGATCACCGTTGGGCCCCATCAATACGGAGAACCATACCGGCGCGTGTGGTTAGCGAAAAGAGCAGCAGCTCGGAAGCACAACATCGCCGCCTTCAGCTCAAGAAGGTAGACGTACCGCACGCGAGACAGTCTCCCACGCTCCTGCGGAGTTTCCGGAGGCCCCAACACCCCGACGGGTTCCAGGTGGCCTGCCACCCGAAGCCGTCAGGGAGTAGGTGGCGGATGGGGTGGGATTCGAACCCACGGCGGGCGTGAACCCGCGCCGGTTTTCAAGACCGGTGCCTTAAACCGCTCGGCCACCCATCCCGGATGCTGAAAAAGATCCAGCGATTGCAGGGGCCTTTTAGCGAAGCCGCTGGCAGAACGAAAGCCGAATTGGTCGCCAACGGGTCACGTGATGGTGCAGCCGCTTGCCGATTCGGACACCATCGATGCCATCATGATCCAACCATAAATAGCATCTCCGTTTATATTGCAATCGGCTCGGCTGGTGAAGGCGGTCCTGCCGGCAACGGCGAGGGGCACCGCCGGCAGGACCTGACCGCTTGAAAGCGCACTTGGGGGAGAGCAACAAGCGGCTTCGCGAATGGTAGCGCTGAACCATCCGAGAAAATGTGCGTGAGGACACCGACCGCAGAATATCTGCGATCGGCTTGATCCACCTCAAGGCGGCCGATCGCGTTCGCCGTCATGAATGCCCTTGCCATCGGGCTCGCCGCCGAAGGACGCCGGTTGGGGGTGATCCTTACGACGACAGCATGATCCTCAAATCATGCTGCCCGATGGCGCAACCCAACGACAGCAGCGCAAGAGGGAAGCCAACTGGCCCGCGCGACGATCAGGCGTTATTCTCGGCGCCAAGGCGGAGCTGGGGCAGGGACGTGACTTTTACCGCGACAGCGATGTCAGTTGGCGAGCGCATGGTCTGGTACGCCAGCGCGATGGAGCATCTGGTCCATGTCGTTCAGGAGCTCTCGCTCTCGCGTGACTTGTCCTCGATCATGGAGATCGTGCGCTTCGCGGCGCGTGACCTGACGGGCGCCGACGGTGCCGCCTTCGTGCTTCGCGACGGCGACAACTGTTTCTACGCCGAGGAGAACGCCATCAGCCCGCTGTGGAAAGGCCGTCGTTTCCCGATGACGAGCTGCGTCAGCGGCTGGTGCATGATGAACCGCGAGCCCGCCGTGATTCCCAACATCTACGAGGATCCGCGCGTCCCGGTCGATGCTTATCGAGTCACCTTCGTGCACAGCCTGGCGATGGTGCCGATCCGGACGATCGATCCGATCGGCGCCATCGGCACCTATTGGGCTCAGACCTACCGACCATCGCGCGAGCAAGTCTCGGTCCTGCAGGCGCTGGCCGACGTGACGGCCGTCGCCATGGAGAACGTGCAGGTGCTTGGCAACCTGGAACGCCTGGTCAACGAGCGTACGGCCGACCTCAACGCCGCCAACGACAGGCTCCGTGACGAAATCGCCTTGCGGCGGAAGGCGGAGGAGCGAGCCCGGCACCGATCGCTCACCGACGAGCTGACCGGCCTGAACAACCGCAGAGGCTTCCTGAAGCGTGCGACGCAACGCTACCGTTCGGACTGCCGGGCCGGCAGGCCGAGCTGGCTGCTGTTTGCCGACGTCGACGGCTTGAAGGCGGTGAACGACAGCCAGGGCCATGCCGCGGGCGATCGGTTGATCCTGCGCATCGCCAAGGCCTTTCGCGCGACCTTTCGCGAGCGGGATGTCGTCGGCCGGTTGGGCGGCGACGAATTCGCGGTCTACGGGTCGGGGGCTCACGAACGACCCGACGCGTTACGGGGGCGGTTGATCGAAGCGATTGCCGAGATCGGCCGCAGAGACGGCATCGCCATGTCCCTCAGCGTCGGCATTGTCCCTCGCGATCGCGACCAACCGGGCTCGTTCGAGGCCCTGCTGCTGGCGGCCGACCATGCAATGTATGCCGAAAAGCAAGCCAAGCGCCGACGCCTACCGCGAGCTCCGAGGCCGCGACGTCCGAGGTTGCTGGCATAGCCACCGGATGTCATGTTAAATAGTGCAAGAACTAGGGATAGTTGGGTAACGTCCCTCATAAACTACAATCACGCGCTGATGGTCCCCTCCCATGATCAGCCGAAGATTCTTCTGCGCCGGTGCCGCAGCCTTGCCGGCTGTCGCGGCCCGGGCCGAGACCAGTGACCCCAAGCTTGCCGCCTGGTTGCGCGGCGTGCGCGCCGAGGCGCTCAAGGCCGGTGTCGATGCCGGCACGCTCGACGCCGCCCTAGGCTCGGTCGAGGAGATCCCAAAGGTCCTCGAGCTCGCGCGCAACCAGCCCGAGTTCAAGATGACCTTCGACAAGTACCTCGAGGTCGTCGTCTCCAACGAGCGCGTGACCCGAGGCCGCGCGCTGTTGCGCGAGAACCGCCCCCTGGTCGACCGCTTCGCCGCGCCAGCCGGCATTCCGGCCTCGATCGTGGTGGCGCTGTGGGGTATCGAGAGCAACTACGGCACGCGGCTCGGCGATTTCGAGGTCGTGCCGGCGCTGGCGACGCTGGCCTACAATAATTTCCGGGCGCAGTTTTTCCGCGGCCAGCTGATCGCGGCGCTGAAGATCGTGTCGCAAGGCCATATCGGCCTGCACGCCATGAAGGGCTCGTGGGCTGGCGCCATGGGCCAGTGCCAGTTCATCCCCACCAGCTTCCTGGCCTATGCCGCCGACGGCGACGGCGACGGCCGCAAGGATATCTGGACCAACAAGGCCGACGTGTTCGCGTCGATCACCAATTATCTCGCGCGCGTTGGCTGGCGCGCCGGCCTGAAGTGGGGCGAGGAAGTGTCCGCCGGCGCGGCAGGCGGGCAGGGCACACGCATCGTGCGCCCAGCCGGCGCCAATGGCCCCACCTTCCTCACCACCGAGAATTTCCGCGTCATCCTGCGCTGGAACCAGTCGGATTTCTTCGGCCTGGCCGTCGGGCTGCTGTCCGACAAGATCGCGGCGTGAGTGCGATCGGCTCCGCGGCACCCCCAATATCGTGTATGATGATGCGGCGATGCCACCAGTTATAGTAAGCTCGTCAGCGGCAAGCCTAACATTTGCTCGAACCGGCATGGTCGTGCTTCTGGCCGTCTCGCTCGCGGCCTGCGGCTCATCCGGCGGCAAAGGCGGCGGCGTTGCCCAGCGCGGGACCTACAAGGTCGGTGCGCCGTACAAGATCGATGGAGTCACTTACACACCGCAGGAGGAATTCAATCACGTCGAAACCGGCGTCGCCTCGTGGTATGGCCCAGGCTTCCACGGCAAATCGACCGCCAACGGCGAGAGCTACGACCAGAGCGATCGCACGGCGGCCCACCGGACCTTGCAGATGCCTTCGATCGTGCGCGTCACCAACCTCGAGAATGGCCGATCGACGGTCGTGCGCGTGAACGACCGCGGCCCGTTCGCACGCAGCCGTGTCATCGATCTGTCGCGCACCGCCGCGGAGGAACTCGACATCACACGCAACGGAACGGCGCGCGTGCGCATCGACCAGCTGCCGGCGGAGAGCATGGCGGTGAGGGATGTCGCGATCAGCGGCGGCGGCCCCGGCGAGCAGATGGCGGCCGTGGCGCAGGTGTCGTCCGGTCGCTCCGCCCCGCCGGCGGCGCCAGTTTCGGCACCAGTGTCGGCACCGGTGCCAGCCCAGGCCGTCGCCAGTGCTCCACCGCCCGTTCCGCCACCGCAACCCGTGCCGCCGCAATCCGTAACCGTGGAGCCGACTCCCCAGCCCGTATGGTCGGCGCCGCCCCGTGCCGCGCCGGCCGAGGTCGTCCCGGTCGCCGCGCCGGCCGCAAGCGGCCCGACCGTGGCCTCGCTCGCCAACGGCTCGAGCCAGCATTCGGCGGCCGGCGGCTTCTATGTCCAGACCGGCGCTTTCTCGACGCCGGAGAATGCCGAACGCCAGCGCGGCGCCATCAGCAGCTATGGCGCCTCGGAGATTTCCCAAGGCTCCGCCGGCGGACGCGAGTTCTATCGCGTGCGCCTGGGGCCCTATACGACCTCGGACGCCGCCGGCATCGTCGCCGATCGGCTGAAGCGGTCAGGTTATGGTGATGCCCGTGTCGTATCGAACTGATCGACTGCGCACTCTTGCGGCGCTTGTGATGACGGTGGCACTCGCCAGCCCGTGCCTCGAGGTCGTGGCCCAACAGGCTGACCCACCGGCCAAGCGGCAGACTCAGCAGAAGCCGACGGCCAAGCCGCGCGCGGCGACCGCGAACCCGAAGTCCTCGGCCAAGAGCGAGGCGGCCAAGACCGAAGCGTTGCCGCCGTCGCAGATCGGCATCGGCACGCTCGCCAAGCAGGCCTACATGGTCGATCCGCAGACCTCAACGGTCCTGCTGTTCAAGGATGCCGACAAGCCGATGCATCCGTCATCGATGGCCAAGATGATGACGATCTACATCGCCTTCGAGGAGCTGGAGGCCGGTCGGCTCAAGCTCGACACGAAGTTCCGGGTCAGCGAGCGGGCGCGCAACATGGGCGGCTCGCGCATGTTCGTCGAGCTGGGCAGCGAGGTGTCGGTCGAGGATCTGATCAAGGGCATGATCGTGCTGTCGGGCAACGATGCCTGTGTCGTCATGGCCGAGGGCCTGGCGGGCAACGAGGATAGCTTCGCCGAGCGCATGACCAAGCGGGGCCGTGAGCTCGGCATGACGGGCACGATGTTCAAGAATGCCTCGGGCTGGCCGGCCGACGGCCAGTGGACGACGGCGCGCGACCTCGCCGTCCTGGCGTGGCACACGATCGACGATTTCCCACAGTACTATCGCTACTATTCCGAGACGGATTGGGTCTACAACAACATCAAGCAGCAAAACCGCAACCGCCTGCTCAAGATCACGCCTGGCACCGACGGGCTGAAGACCGGGCACACGGAGGAGGGCGGCTACGGCCAGGCAACATCGGTGGTGCGCGACGGGCGCCGGCTGATCCTGATCGTCAATGGTCTCACCTCGATGGCCGAGCGCGCGCAGGAGACGGCGCGCCTGATCGAATGGGGCTTCCGCGATTCGACCAACAGCACGGTGTTCCGCGCCGGCGACGTCGTCGCCGAGGCGCCGGTCTGGCTGGGCACGCAGGACAAGGTGCCGCTGGTCGTGTCGCGCCCGGTGCAGATCACGCAGCCGACAGGCCAGGCCGGCGCGCCGCCGCGCGTCGTGGCGCGCTTCGACGGTCCGCTGCCGGCGCCGATCGTCAAGGGCACCAAGCTCGGCGCGGCAGCTCTCACCCTGGCCGACGGTCGGGTGATCGAATATCCGCTGGAGGCCGGCGCCGACGTGCCGCGCCGCGGCGTGCTCGGCCGCGTCGCGGGGATGATCCAGCACTACCTGTTCGGCTGGCTGTCGTCGTGAGCGATGCGTCTGCGGGACGCTTCATCACCCTGGAGGGCGGCGAAGGAGCCGGCAAGTCGACCCAGGTCGCACGGCTGAAGGCGTGGCTCGAGGCGCGCGGCGTTCGGGTCGTGGCGACCCGTGAACCCGGCGGTTCGCCGGGCGCCGAGATGATCCGCAAGCTCCTGGTCGAAGGGCCGGTGGAGCGTTGGGATGGCGCGACCGAGGCGCTGCTGCACTTCGCGGCCCGGCGCGAGCATCTGCGCTCGACCATATGGCCGGCGCTTCGCCGCGGCGACTGGGTGGTGAGCGATCGTTTCGCCGATTCGACCTTGGCCTATCAAGGCTATGGCCATGGCGTTGACATCGAGATGTTCGAGCAGCTCTATCGATTGTCGGTGGGCGACTTCCGTCCTGATCTCACGCTGATGCTCGACCTGCCGATCGAGGAGGGGCTGGCACGGGCGGCTCGCCGTCACGGCACGGAGACGCGCTACGAGAGCCTGCCGTCGGACTTCCATGCGCGGGTGCGCGCGGCCTTTCTCGACATCGCCGCGCAGAACCCGCTTCGTTGCGCGGTGATCGATGCTACAGGAGCGGTCGACGCCACTGCTGCTGCGATCGCCCGCACGGTGAGCGAGCGCCTGGGAGTCTAGAATCGTGGCGAGGGGCAAGACGAGCGTCGATGCCAGCGAGCTGGAGAAGCTCGAATGGCCGCATGACTGGCCGCCGCCCTGGCGCACGGAGCGGCTGCTGGGGCACGAGGCCGCCGAGCAGGCTTTCCTGTCGGCCCATCGCAGCGGCCGGCTGCACCATGCCTGGCTGCTGGCTGGCCCGCGCGGCATCGGCAAGGCGACCCTGGCCTGGCGCGTCGCCCGCTTCCTGCTGGCCGGGCAGGCGCAGGGCGGCCTGTTCGGCGGAGGGGCGCCGGAGGGCCTGGAGGTTGCCGCCGACGCACCGGGGCGTTCGCTGGTCGACGCGCGCTCACATCCCGATCTCTTTCACCTCCGGCGTACGCTCAATCCCGACACCGGTCGCATCCGGGCGGAAATTGCCGTCGACGATGTGCGCGATCTCGGCGCGTTCATGCACATGACGCCGGCGCTCGGCCAGTGGCGCGTCGCCATCGTCGACGCTGCCGACGAGATGAACCGCAACAGCGCCAATGCAGTCCTGAAGATCCTCGAGGAGCCGCCGCCCAATGCGGTGCTGCTGATCGTCACGCACGCGCCGGGCCGGCTGCTGCCGACCATCCGCTCGCGCTGTCGCCGGCTCGCCTTGCAGCCGCTCGGCGAGGACAGCGTTGTCGACCTGATGACTGCATACGCGCCGGCTGTGAAAGCGGACGAGGCGAGGGTTCTCGCGCGCCTGAGCGAAGGCAGCATCGGCCGTGCGCTCGAGCTGGCGGCGGCGGGCAGCCTGGAGCTCTATCGCGAGATGATCGACGTGCTGGCCACCTTGCCGGATCTCGACATGCCGCGCCTGCACGGCTTCGCCGAGCGCTTTGCCCGCCGCGGCGAGGAGGCCAACACGGCGTGGCGGTCGTTGAACTACCTGTTCGACGGCTGGCTGAAGGGCCTGGCGCGGCAGTCGGCGCTGGGCGAGGAAGCTGCACCCATCGTGCCGTCCGAAGGCGGCCTGCAGGCCCGCCTGCTGGCGGCGGCGAGCCTTGATCGCTGGATGGAGGCATGGGAAAAGGTCGCGCACCTGTTGTCGCGCGCCGATGCCGTCAATCTGGACCGCAAGCAGACCGTGCTCGGCAGCTTCCTGGTTCTCCAATCGGTGATGCGTTGAAGCGGCTTCAGGCCGGAGTTCAGTCACATGTCGGGCCGCAGCACCTACTACATCACCACGCCGATCTACTACGTCAACGACGTGCCCCATATCGGGCATGCCTATACGACGCTGGCCTGCGATGTGCTGGCCCGCTTCATGCGCCTCGACGGCCGCGACGTGCACTTCCTCACCGGCACCGACGAGCACGGCCAGAAGATCGAAAAGGCTGCGGCGGCAGCCGGGCTCGCCCCGCAGGCCTTCGCCGACAAGGTGAGCGTGTCGTTCCGCGATCTGCTGAAGACGATGGACTACAGCCCGGACAACTTCATCCGTACGACCGAGCCGCGCCATTATGCGGCCTGCCAGGCGCTGTGGGAGAAGCTTGCTGCCGCAGGCGACATCTATCTCGGCAAGTACGCCGGCTGGTACTCGGTGCGCGACGAGACGTACTTCGCGGAGAGCGAGACCGAGGTCGGGCCCGACAGCAAGCGCCGCGCGGTCTCGACCGGCGCCGACGTCGAATGGGTCGAGGAGCCGTCGTATTTCTTCCGGCTGTCGGCCTGGACCGACCGGCTGCTGGCGTTCTACGACAGCAACCCGCGCTTCATCGCGCCCGAGAGCCGGCGCAACGAGGTGATCAGCTTCGTGAAGAGCGGCCTGCAGGACCTGTCCGTCTCGCGCACCAGCTTCTCCTGGGGCGTGCCGGTGCCGGGCGATCCCAAGCACATCATGTACGTGTGGCTGGACGCGCTCACCAACTACATCACCGAGTGCGGCTATCCCGACACGGCCAACCCGCTGTGGAAGTACTGGCCGGCCGACCTGCACATGGTGGGCAAGGACATCATCCGCTTCCACTGCGTGTTCTGGCCGGCCTTCCTTATGGCCGCCGGCGCGGCGCCTCCTGAGCGCGTGTTCGCGCATGGCTGGTGGACGAACGAAGGCCAGAAGATCTCCAAGTCGCTGGGCAATGTGATCGATCCGGTCGAGCTCGTGCACACCTATGGCGTCGATCCGGTGCGCTATTTCCTGCTGCGCGAGGTGCCGTTCGGCAACGACGGCGACTTCCAGAGGCGGGCGATGATCGGGCGCTTGAACGGCGACCTGGCGAACGCCTACGGCAATCTCTGCCAGCGCGTCCTGTCGATCGTGGCCCGCAATTGCGAGGGCAGGGTGCCCGCCAAGGGCGCACTCATCGACGCCGACACCGATCTGCTCGCGCGCGCCGCGAAGCTGCTCGCGGCCGTCCGTTCCGAGCTCCACGAGCAAGCCTTCCATCGCGCGCTCACGTCGATCTGGGAGGTCATCGCCGACGCCAACCGCTACGTCGACGCCCAGGCGCCGTGGGCGCTCGCCAAGACCGATCCGGTGCGGCGCGACACGGTTCTTTGGGTGCTGGCCGAGACGATCCGGCGCGTGACCCTGATGGTGCAGCCCTTCATGCCGGGCTCGACCGCCAAGATCCTCGACCAGCTTGCGGTGCCGGCCGAGCACCGCGCCTTCGCGGCGTTCGATCGCGAGCTGGTGCCTGGCACGGCGCTGCCGGCGCCACAGGGTGTGTTCCCGCGCTTCGTCGAAGCGGCGAAGGCGGCGAGCTGATGCTGATCGACAGCCACTGCCATCTCGACTTTCCCGAGCTGGCGGCCGACGAGGCCGGCGTGCTGGCGCGAGCGGGAAGCGCCGGCGTGGCCGGTCTGCTGACCATCGGCACGCGGCTCGACCAGTTCGACCGCGTGCGCGCCATCGCCGAGCGTCATGCCAATGTGTGGTGCTCGGTCGGCGTTCATCCGCACGAGGCCAAGGAGGAGGGGCAGCGCACCCCCGATCGGCTGCTCGAAGCGACCCGCCATCCCAAGGTGGTGGGCATCGGCGAGACCGGGCTCGACTTCTATTACGAGCACAGCCCGCGCGCCGAGCAGGCCGAAAGCTTCCGGGCGCATATCGAGGCGGCGCGCCAGAGCGGCCTGCCGCTGATCGTCCATACCCGAGATGCCGATACGGAGACGGGTGACATCCTCGAGCAGGAACATGCGCAGGGCGCTTTCACCGGCCTGATCCATTGCTTCAGCTCGGGACCCGAGGTGGCGCGTCGGGCGCTGGCGCTCGGCCTCTACATCTCGATTTCCGGCATCGTCACCTTCAAGGCAGCCGAGAGCCTGCGCACCATCGTGCGCGATATCCCGTTGGAGCGCCTGCTGGTCGAGACCGATGCGCCCTACCTCGCGCCAGTGCCCAAGCGCGGCAAGACCAACGAGCCGGCTTTCGTCGCCCACACCGCGGCCAAGGTCGCCGAGCTCAAGGGCGTGACCGTGGCGGAGCTCGAGGCGGCCACGACCGACAACTTCTTTCGACTGTTCACGAAGGCGGAGCGTAACGCGTGCGGGTGACGATCCTGGGCTGCGGCACGTCGGGCGGCGTGCCGCGGGCTGGCGGGAAGGGCGGCAAGGGCGACTGGGGGGCGGCCAACCCCGCCGACCCGCGCAACCGCCGCAGCCGCTGCTCGATCCTGGTCCAGGACGGCGGCAAGACCATCCTGGTCGACACCTCACCCGACCTGCGCTCGCAGCTGCTGGACGCCGAGGTCGAGCGCGTCGACGCCGTCGTCTGGACCCATGAGCATGCCGACCAGGTGCACGGCATCGATGATCTGCGGCCCTATGCGCTGCGCCAGGGGCCGATCGAGAGCTGGGCCGACCGGCGCACCCAGGAGATCCTTCTGCGCCGCTTCGGCTACTGCTTCGAGACGGAGCATGACTTCTACAATCCGATCTACCGGCCGTTCCTGATCGAGGGGCCGTTCAAGCCGGCCGGTCGGCCTGTGGTGCCGTTCGTCCAGGACCACGGCACGACCTCGTCGTTGGGCCTGCGTTTCGGGCCCGTGGCCTACGCCAACGATGTCGTGCATCTCTCCGAGGAGGCGTTTCAGGCCATCGCCGGCGTCGAGGTACTGATCGTCGACGCCATGCGCTTCCGCCCGCACGGCACCCATGCCCATCTCGACCTCGCCCTCGAATGGATCGAGCGGGTGCGCCCCAAGCGGGCTTTTTTGACCAATCTCCACATCGATATGGACTATGCTGAAGTCGACCGACTGACGCCGCCGCACGTGAGGCCCTGCCATGACGGGCTCGTCATCGACATCGATGGAGAATAGTCTATTCATTTCCGTAGGTTAAGTAACTTACTTCGAGCGACGCACGAAGCAGGACAAAGCGAGTCCGGCCGCCGCCTGTTGCTGCTTGGCGGCCTGGCGGCCTGTCTTGTCGCTGGGTCAGCCATGGCGCAGGATAAGCTCGACGCTGGCGGCCTGACGTTTCGCGACTTTTCCAGTGGCGACAACGGAGCCAGCTTCAACCGCGGCGATCCGATGATCGCCGGCGGCCCGAACCAGACGTCGGCCAAAGTGGCCGCCATCGAGGCCGACAAAGGCTTGGCGCGGTTGCAGTTCGGCTCGATCCGGGTCGAGCTCGCGGTGCCGTTGGGCTGGCAGGCAACCGAGGACCCGGAGCGCGGCGTGGCCTACAGCAGCGACAAGCGCTATCGGGTGATCGTGTGGCGGGTGGATTTTCCGTTCGAGGGCGTCACGGGCGCTGAGCACTACGCGGCGACCAAGGCCGGCACCATCCAGTCGCACCGGCCGGGCGTGCAGGCGCAGGCGCGCAAGCTGGGCGACGGCACCTTCCTGATCGTCTACGACAATGTCCCCAAAGGTCGCGGCGACAGCGAAGGCCGGGAGGTGTTCGACCTCGTGATCCCGAATCCGCGCAATCCGAAGGAGGGCATCCTGGTCACGCTGGGCGTGCCGGCAAGCGATGCCGTGCGCGGCCTGAAGCTGATGGCCTTGTTAAAGGAAAACATACGGATAACGTGGTAAATATCTTATCTACCGTCATATATGATATTTGTCATAATATATATTATACGATAATCGGAGATGGAGACTAGGTGAGATGGCGTCCGAGCGGCCCACGGCAGAAACGCTGCCTCGCGACCCGATGGCTCGCCTGCTGGCGGTCATGGCCTGGCTGCGCGACCGCGAACATGGCTGCCCGTGGGACATCGACCAGACGTTCCGGACCATCGCACCGTACACGATCGAGGAAGCCTACGAGGTCGCCGACGCCATCGAGCGTGACGACCTGACCGCTCTGAAGGAAGAGCTCGGCGATCTTCTCCTGCAGGTCGTCTATCACGCCCAGATGGCGCGCGAGGCTGGCGCTTTCGGGTTCGACGATGTTGCCGCCGCTATCGCAGACAAGATGGTGGACCGCCATCCCCATGTCTTCGGTGACGCCAGGATCGATACGGCGGACGCCCAGACCGTGTCCTGGGAGGCGCGCAAGGCGGCCGAACGGGCGACCAGGAGCACCGGAACGGAGGTGGCCGGGACCCTGGACGGCGTGGCCCGTGCCCTCCCCGCCCTGCTACGGGCGGAGAAGATCCAGAAGCGCGCCGCCCGGGTGGGCTTCGACTGGAAGAAGACCGGTCCGGTCATCGACAAGATCGAGGAGGAGCTGGACGAGCTCAGGGCCGAGCTTGCCGCTGGAGAGGTCGACCAGGGACGCCTGAGCGATGAGCTGGGCGATGTGCTGTTCGCGGTCGCCAACCTGGCGCGTCATTGCAAGGTCGATCCCGAGGCAGCGCTGCGCGCCACCAACGACAAGTTCGAGCGCCGCTTCCGCCATATCGAACGGCGTCTCGCCGAGAGCGGCCGCAAGCCAGCCGATGCCACCCTCGAGGAAATGGAAGCCCTGTGGCAGGAGGCGAAGACGCGCGTTTAGGACAGAGCGCGGGCCTCCAGGTCCGCATCATGATCCCGAGCGGACCTGGAGGTCCGCGCCCCAATTCAAGAAGGCTTTGCCACGTTGGCCAAGAGGGGAAGCCGTACGGCTTCGAACAATGCTACTGCCTCGGCCAGGACCTCGGGCCGCGGCGCGGCGATGAGGCCGGCATTGAACGGCTGTGCCGGGACATAGGGATCGCAGCCAAAACGGACGGCATCTCCGCCCGCTTCCCTCAACATCAAGGTGCCGGCCGCATGGTCCCACGGCTTGGTCGTGCGATAGAGGCTGAAATCGGCTCGTCCGGTCAGGAGCTCCAGATATTCAATGCCGGCACAGCTCAGTGTCGATAGATGGCCGAGCCGACGGCGGCGGTCCGGTGGCAGCTGGCGGTCGAATTCCTTGCGAACCTTGTAGCCGACGAAACCGACGAGCGGTCGCGCGATGGCGGTGCTCGGGACCGCCGCGCCATCGAGGGTGACCCCCTGCCCGCGCTGGGCCACGGCCATGCGATCGCGCGGCACGTCGAGGATCCAGCCGCCGACCGCCATCCTGTCCCGGACCAGGCAGACGATCATGGCGAAGCGGTCCTTGCCGCCGGCGAAGTTCGCCGTGCCATCCAATGGATCGACCACCCAGCAGGCCTCGGCTGGACGGTCGATCAGGTCGACCAGGCCCGGATCCTTTTCCACGGCTTCCTCGCCCACCACCGGCACACCGGGCAGGATCTTGGCAAGCCCTGCCGCCAGCCGCTGCTCCGACAGCTCGTCGGCTATGGTCACGAAGTCGCCGGGGCGTTTCAGCCGAATGTCTTCCTTGGCCAGGGTGCGAAAGCGCGGCAGGAGTTCCGCCGCCGCGGTCTCGCGCATCAGCTCGGCGACCCGCTCCGAATCGCCGGTGCTCAGCATAGGGTCAGCCCAGGACGCCGAACAGGTCCTCTTCCTTGAGGATCACGTGGTCGACGCCGTCGAGCTTCACCTCGGTGCCCGACCACTTGCCGTACAGCACCTTGTCGCCGACCTTCACGCCCAGCTCCTGCAGCCTGCCATCGTCGAGCCGCTTGCCCTTGCCGACCGCCATCACCTCGCCCTGCATGGGCTTCTCCTGGGCGGTGTCTGGAATGATGATGCCGGACTTGGTCTTGGTCTCGGCGGCAATTGGCTTCAGCAGCAGGCGATCGTGCAAGGGCTTGAATTTCATGATGTTTCCCTCTTGGAATGAGCCGCTTATAGGAAGCGCAAACAGCGCGTGTCAACGCGCCAGCCGGCGCTCGAACTGGGCCGACGCTGCGGCATCGAGCGCCACGGTGAGCAGCGCCCTGTCGCCGTCGTCGCGCCGGCTGCGCACCTCGCCATGACGATAAAGCCAAGCGATCGTTGCTCCGTCGCTCAGCGGCACGGAAACTTCCCGCGCTTCGTTCGTGCTCGACAGGAGGTCGCCGATCGCCTCGAGGAGCTGGTTGACGCCCTCGCCCGTCGTGGCTGAGATCGGGTACTGGCGCCCTCGCTCGGCGCCCGTGGCACAGCGTGTCTGCAATGTCTGGCGTGCTTCTGCAGGCAGCACGTCGATCTTGTTGAGCGCCTCGATCAGGGGTGTGCCTCCCCCCTCCTCGATCGCGCCGAGATCACGCAGGACCGCCTCGACATCGGCGCGCTCCTGCTCGCTGTCCGGATGGGAGATGTCGCGCACATGCACGATCAGGTCGGCCTCGACCACCTCTTCCAGTGTCGCCTGGAAAGCGGCCACCAGGTGAGTCGGCAGGTCGGAGACGAAGCCCACCGTGTCGGAGATGACACAGTGTCGGCCGTTGGGCAGCTCGATCGAGCGCATCGTCGGGTCGAGCGTGGCGAACAACAGGTTCTTGGCCAGCACGTCCGCCCCGGACAGGCGGTTGAACAGGGTCGACTTGCCGGCGTTGGTGTACCCGACCAAGGCCACCGTCGGCAGACGCGCCTTGCGCCGGCCGGTGCGGTTGACAGCACGTGTACGACGGACACCCTCCAGGTCCCGCTTGATCCTGACGATGCGCTCGCCGATCAGGCGACGGTCGATCTCGATCTGTGACTCGCCAGGGCCGCCCAGGAAGCCGAAGCCACCACGCTGCCGTTCCAGGTGGGTCCACGATCGCACGAGCCGGCCGCGCTGGTAGTCCAGGGCCGCGAGCTCCACCTGCAAGCGGCCCTCATGGGTCCTGGCGCGCGCGCCGAAAATCTCCAAGATCAGGCCAGTACGATCGATGACCTTGGCCTGCCACGTCTTCTCGAGGTTGCGCTGCTGCACCGGTGTCAGCCGGTCGTCGACAATCACCAGGCCAATGCCCTGCGCCTGGACGGCTTCCCCGACGCGTTCGACCACGCCTTTGCCCAGCAGAGTTGCAGGCACCTGGCGGCGCAATGGCACGGCTTCCGCCAGGCGCACATCGAGATCGATCGCGCGGGCGAGGCCCACGGCTTCCTCGAGCTTGGCCGCCCGCTCGCGCTCCTCGCCATGCACATAAGGGCACAGCACCGCGGCCACAGTGGCCGGACGGCCGGTCTCCAGCGGTTGGCCCTTCGGCCTGCGGTATCCGTTTAGCGCTTGGTCTTCGCTCAAATCAGCCTGCTGCTTCGGCTTTGTCCCCGTCGAAGAGCTGCACCGGCGTGACCGGCATGATCGTGGAGATCGCGTGCTTGTAGACAAGCTGCGAATGGCCGTCGCGGCGCAGCAGGACCGAGAAGTTGTCGAACCAGGTAACGATCCCCTGCAGTTTGACGCCATTCACCAGAAAGATCGTGACGGGCGTCTTGTTCTTGCGCAGGTGGTTCAGGAAGACGTCCTGAACGTTCTGTGCCTTTTCACTCATGTTCTTGGCCTCTTGCTGGGCGGCCGGCTGCCCGGGGGTCGCCGGTTTGATAGGCGCGAGTCTGCACCCGCGCCGGAGTTGGCTCAAATATAGGGTCCGATCAAGTCAAAGCAATGCCACCAGCTCATGACAATCACGTGCCCTCAACCGCGGCGGATGCTCCAGCAGCAGCTCCGACAATTCTGCGGCACCGCCGACGAGAACGGGCAGGCAGCCGGCGGCATGGGCACATTTGAGGTCCGCCGGCGTATCCCCCACCATCCATACCGTCTCATCTGGCGCAATTCCTGTGCCATCGAGTGCACGAAAGATCGGGTCTGGCGCCGGTTTGTCGCGTTCGCAGTCCTTGGCGCCGACGGCTCGGGCGATCCAGCGCTGCCAGCCGAGATGGGCGAGCTCGGCGCGCAGGTTGTCCCCCACCTTGTTGCTTACAACCGCCACGTAGCATCCGCGGTTATGGCAGTGCTCAAGCAGAGCCGCGGCACCCGGCAGCGGCTCCAGGCACTCCAGGTGGATGCGATAAAACGTCTCGTAGAACACCCGCTCGGCCTCTGCAGACCGCGCGCCGAACAATCGGGGAAAATGGTCGCGCAGCGAACCGTGCGCGCGGCTGCGAACCTCGTCGGCCGTCCAGGGCGGCAGGCCGAGCGCGACGAACGTGTCGCGATAGCATTCGACGATCGTCGGCCATGTGTTGACGAGCGTGTTGTCCCAATCGAACAGGACGGCGCGCGGCGGCTCGAGGCCGGCCGGCAGCTTCACGTGACCGCCTCTCCGGATGCTGCGAAGCGCACGTATTCCTCGCGCAGGCGGCGCGCCGTCGGCCCGACCTTGCCGTCGCCAACCGTCTCGTCATCGATCTTCACGACCGGTGTGACGAAAGACGTGGCGCTGGTGATGAAGGCCTCCTTGGCCTTCTTGGCTTCGGCCAGCGAGAACGGCCGCTCGACGACCCTGAGCTGCAGATCGTCGGCGAGAGATTTCAGCGTCAGGCGCGTGATGCCGGCCAGGATGCCGTGGTCGGTCTGGCGCGTCACAAGCTCGCCATCGTGCGTCACGATCCAGGCGTTGGTCGAGGCGCCCTCGGTGACCCGGCCGTCATCGTCGACCAGCCAGGCCTCGTAGGCGCCGCTCTCCCGTGCGGCCTGCTTGGCCAGCACGTTGGGCAAGAGCGCGACGGTCTTGATGTCGCAACGCTCCCAACGGATGTCGGGCTGGCTTTTCACGGCGATGCCTGGCCCCGGATCCGCCTCTGCGCGTTTGCTGTTCTTGGTAGTGAGCACCAGGGCCGGCTTGACGGCGGCATTGGGAAAGCCGTGATCGCGTCGGGCCACGCCCCGCGTCACCTGCATGTAGATCAACCCGTCGCGCAGGCGATTGCGCCGCATCAGCTCGCGGATGATGAAGCCCAGCGTGGCGCGGGAGACCGGCCAGGCGATGCGAAGCTCCCGCAAGGAACGGTCGAGGCGGTCGATGTGCGGACCTTCGTCGATCAGCCGGCCATCGCGCACGCCGACGACTTCATAGACGCCATCGGCGAGCTGATAGCCGCGATCCTCGATGTGGACGTTGGCCTTGCGATGATCGACGTAGCGTCCATTGACGTAAGCATAACGCGCCATGACTCGTTCCACTCGTTCCCATGTTACGCGCCCAATCTCAGGCGCTGGCAGCGGCTTCGCTGCCGCTGCGTTCCTCGGTGGCACCGCTGTGCAGCCCCAATGACTTGAGCTTGCGGTGCAGCGCCGATCGTTCCATGCCGACAAAAGTGGCCGTCCGCGAGATGTTGCCGCCGAAGCGGGTAACCTGCGCCAGCAGGTACTCGCGCTCGAAGACCTCGCGTGCATCGCGCAGAGGCAGCTGCATGATCTCGCCGCCCTTCTCCCAGCGCAGCACCGATGGCGCATCCTGGCTGACGTCGTTGGGCAGCACGTCAGCACGGATCGCCCCGCCGCCCGGAGGGGCCAGGATCAGCAGTCGCTCGATGACGTTGCGAAGCTGGCGCACATTACCCGGCCAATCGTGGCCCTGCAGCGCCGCCAGCGTGTCCTCGCCGATGGGCCGCGACGGCAAGCCGGTGGCATCGGCCACGCGCCGCAACAGGTCGGCGGCAAGTTCGGGAATGTCTTCGCGTCGCTCGCTCAGTGCCGGCACGCGCAGGCCGACGACGTTCAGCCGATGGAACAGCTCCTCGCGAAAGGCACCGGCGGCGATCTCCTCCTGCAGCGCGCGGCCCGTTGAAGCGAGCACGCGCACGTCGACCTCGACCTTGGTCGAGCCGCCGTCGCGCGTGAACGCCTGTTCCTGCAGCACACGGGCCAGGCGGCCCTGCAGCGGCACCGGCAGATCCGCGACTTCCTTGAGCAGCAACGTGCCGCCGTGCGCCATCTCGAAAGCGCCGGTCACGCGCAGCGCGTCGGCCGCGTTCTCGCCGTCCGTCCCGAACAGCTCGATCTCGAGTCGCTCGGCCGGCAGCGCCGAGCAATTGACTACGACGAAGGGTCCTTCGGCGCGCTTGGATCCCTGATGGATCAGCCTCGCCACGGTCTCCTTGCCGGCGCCCGACGGGCCGGAGACCAGCACGCGGCTGCCGGTCGGCGCCACCCGCTCGATCTGGCTGCGGACATTGGCGGCGGCGCTCGAGGAGCCCACGAATGTCACCTCGCCGCCGGCACGGCGGCGCAGGCTGGCATTCTCGCGCCGCAGTCGATCGGCCTCGATGGCGCGGTCGACCACCAGGAGCAGGCGATCCGCCTTGAAGGGCTTCTCGATGAAGTCGTAGGCGCCGTTCTTGATCGCCGACACCGCGGTATCGATCGTGCCATGGCCGCTGATCATCACCACGGGAACGGGCGGATCTTCGCGCCGGATTACTTCCAGGAGCTGCAGGCCGTCGAGCTCGCTGCCCTGCAGCCAGACGTCTAGGATCACCAATGCCGGCCGGCGCTGACGCACGGTCTCGATGGCTTCGGTGCTGTTGTGGGCGCGACGGGCAGTATGCCCTTCGTCCTCCAGGATGCCCGCGATCAGCGTGCAGATGTCGCGTTCGTCGTCGACGATAAGAATATCGTGGCCCATGACTCTTCAGACTGTCCGCTATGCGTCATGCGGATCATTGTGCGGCCGTCGCCTGCGCGGGAGCCGACGCGATTTCCTTCGCGTCGCGCCGGAATACCAGACTGATGCGCGCGCCGCCACCCTCGCGGTCGTCGAGCGTGAGCAGGCCGCCGTGGTCTTCCATGATCTTCTTGACGATCGCAAGCCCAAGCCCGGTGCCCTTGCTGCGGGTCGTCATGTAGGGTTCGGTAAGCCGTTCCCGGCCGACCTTCGGCAGGCCTCTGCCGTTGTCTTCAACAATGATGCCCACCGTCGCGCCATCGTCACGCAGCGTGAGCGTGATCTCGCCAGGCGCCAGGGGCTGGCCCGCCGTGACCTCCCTGCCCTCGATGGCCTCCGCCGAGTTCTTCAGGATGTTGGTCAGCACTTGCGCAATCTGGCGGCGATCGCAAATCAGCGGCACCGCCTGGTCCGGCAAGGTCGCGGTATAGCGGATATCGGGATTGCCGTTGCGCTGCAGGAACAGCGCCTGCTGGCAGAGCTCCTTGGCATCCTCCGGCTTGACGGTCGGGCGCGGCATGCGCGCAAAGGACGAGAATTCGTCGACCATGCGCCCGATATCGCCGACCTGACGAACGATCGTGTCGGTGCAGATCGAGAAGGTTTCCGGATCGTCCTTGATCTGCTTCAGGTATCGGCGCTTCAGCCGCTCGGCCGAGAGCTGGATGGGCGTCAAAGGATTCTTGATCTCGTGCGCGATGCGTCGCGCCACGTCGCCCCAGGCCGCCATGCGCTGCGCCGACATCAAGTCGGTGACGTCGTCGAACGTGACCACTGCGCCGGCGTCGGAGGCCGCGCTGATGCGCACCAGCAGGATGCGGCGCGTGCCGCGCTGCAGGATTTCGACCTGGCCCTGGGTGAGCCGGTCAGGCCGTTCCGCCGCCTGGGCGACTAGCGGCGCCAGCTCGGGCATGACGGCGGTCAATGAGCGACCGAGGACACCGTCCTCGGGAAGTGCCAGCAACTCGAGCGCCGAACGGTTCGTGCGCACGATCGTCCCTGCGGCATCGACGCTCAGCACGCCTGCCGACACGCCTGCCAGGACCGCGTCGGTGAGTCGACGTCGCTTGTCGAGCTCCGTGTTGGCGTCGATCAGCTCCTCGCGCTGCTGCTCGATCTGGCTGGCCATGCGGTTGAACGATCGGGCAAGCTGGCCAAGCTCGTCATTGGGCGGCCCCTCCTCGACTCGCGCCGCCAGGTCGCCGCCGCGCACGCGCTCGGCAGCAGCCATCAGCCCGCCGATCGGCTCGGTCAGCTTCGAGGCGAAGAGGATGGCAAGCCATACCGCTGCCAGCAGCATCAGGAAGGCGATGGCGCCGCAGACCAGATAGATGATGAGCTGCCCGCGTTGCATGGCGTGCTCGATCTGCGAGTAGAACGAGCCCGCCAGGTCGATGCTCTTGATGTAGTCGACGATGCGAAGATCGACGGAATGGCCGGTGACCAGGAAGAACGGCTCGCCGACGAACAGCTGCATCACGAAGTAGGCGCCGTTGGCCGATTCGATCTGCACCGGCCGCGCCTGGTTGACCGCCTGCCAGAGAAACTTGGCCGGCGGCACGGGATCTTTCAAGCCGTGCTCTTCCGGCGCCAAGGCGCGGGCCACGACGCCCTTGTCGGCGTCGATGACGATCGCCTCGATCATCGGGCGCCCTTCGATCAGGCGCTCGAGCAGCTGGTTGGTTGCGTCTTTGTCGCGGATACTCTCGATGCCGGCATTCTGCAGGGGACCGGAAATGGCGGCGATGTCGCGCAGGATCTCGTCCTCGCGGGCACGCCGCACCGGCTCGCCGATCGTGCGTGCCGCCTCGTAGGACGCCTTTGCCGGCTTCACCACGAAGTCCGTCAGGTTGATGACCAGGAGCGACAGGATGATGGCAACGATCAGCGTGGGCGTGATGGTGAAGGCGCTGAACAGCAGCACCAGGCGCATGTGCAACCGCGATCCTGCGGCGCCGCGGCGGCGATCGAGCCAAAGCTGCGTCAGCCGAACGGCCATCAGCGCGACCAGCGCCACCGCGATCACGAGGTCGGCGACGAGGAGGCCGGTGATCCAGCCTCGCGTGTTGAAGGATTCGGGCGCGAAGCCGGCGAGCCAGGCGTAAGTCGCCGCACCGGCAAGCATGGCGAGCACGGCCAGCGATAGTGGCGCGACACGGCCACTCAGGCCGCGGCGGACCGCGTTCATCGCATCGCCCAAGCGTGAAACGCCCAGCGCAGCTGTCACCAGATCACCCGCCTCGGCGAACCTGCGGCGTGCGTACCACGGGGACGTCGAGGTCCTTTATCTTCTTGCGCAACGTATTGCGATTGAGCCCCAGGAGGCGGGCTGCGCGCAACTGATTCCCGCGGGTAGCGCCCAGCGCCAGGGACAGGAGCGGACGTTCGACCTCGGAAATGACACGGTCGTACATGCCGTCAGGCGGCAGGCGGTCGCCATGCGCCTCGAAGAGCGCCTGCAGATGGCGATCGACGGCGTCTGCCAGCGATGTCTCGACGGGCACTGCATCGCCCGCCTGCGGTCCGGGGTCGATCGGCGACACGGCATCAGCGAGCTCCACCTCGATGATCTCGACTCCGATCACCTCTTCCGAATAGAGCGCCGACAGGCGGCGGACGAGGTTGACCAGCTCGCGGACGTTGCCCGGCCAGCGATGCTGCTTCAGCCGCGCCATTGCTTCCGGCGACAATACCTTGCCCGGCAGACCGTCGGTCGTCGCGAGCCGCAGATAGTGATTGGCGAGCTCGGGAATGTCGTCGAGCCGCTCTCGCAAAGGCGGCAACCGGATCGGCACGACATTGAGACGATAGAATAGATCCTCGCGAAACAGGCCCTGCTGGATCAACCGACGCAGGTCGCGATGGGTTGCGGCGACGATGCGCACATTGGCCTTGATCGGCGTGCGGCCGCCGACCGTCGTATATTCGCCTTCCTGCAGGACGCGCAGCAGACGCGTCTGAGCTTCCGGCGGCATGTCGCCGATCTCGTCGAGGAACAGGGTGCCGCCGGAGGCCTGCTCGAACTTGCCGGCGGAGCGCTGCACGGCGCCGGTGAAAGCGCCGCGCTCATGGCCGAACAGCTCGCTCTCGATCAGCTCGCGGGGAATCGCCGCCATGTTGAGGGCGACAAACGGGCCTTTGCGACGCTTGCCGTAATCATGCAGCGCACGTGCCACCAGCTCCTTGCCGGCACCCGATTCTCCGGTGACCATCACGGTCAGGTCGGTGGACATCAGGCGTGCGAGAGCCCGGTAGATCTCCTGCATGGCCGGCGACCGGCCGATCAACGGCAGGCGCTCGCCTTCCTCCGGAGGCAGCGCGTTGCGCAGCGCCGGAGACGCAGGCGCTGACAGCGCGCGGTTCACCACCGAGATCAGCTCGTTGAGGTCGAACGGCTTGGGCAGATACTCGAAGGCGCCGCGCTCGGTGGCCCGCACGGCGGTAAGCAGGGTCGACTGCGCGCTCATGACGATGATGCGCAGGTCGGGCCTGAGCTTGCGAATGCGCGGGACGAGGTCGAGGCCGTTCTCGTCGGGCATCACCACGTCGGTGATGACCAGCTGCCCCTCGCCTTCCTGGACCCACTGCCACAGGGTGGCGGCGGCGCCGGTGCTGCGCACGGTGTGCCCCTGGCGACCCAGAGCCTGGTGGAGGACGGTACGGATCGCCCGGTCGTCGTCGGCGACCAGGATGGTGGTGGGGCTGCTCATGAAGAGGCCAGTTTGATCTGCAGCGGCAACATCACTCTGAACGTTGTGCGGCCGGGCTCGCTGTCGAATTCGACGGCCCCGCCGTGGTCATTGATGATCTTGGCCACCAAAGCAAGACCCAGGCCGGTTCCGGTCGGCTTGTTCGTAACAAAAGCGTCAAACAGATGGGCCCGGATCTCGTCCGAGACGCCCTGGCCATTATCCCGCACCGACACGACCAACGGCAGATTGACTTTCGCCTGCTGGCCGGGAACGGCGAGCCGCAATCCGTGGCGATAGGCGGTGGACAACTCGATCTCCCGCTCGCCCTGGCCGGGCGCTTCGCAGGCATTCTTGACCAGGTTCAGGAAGACCTGGATGAGCTGATCGCGATCGCCATAGACGTCGGGCAGCGACGGATCGTAGGTCTCGACGAAGCGCACCGCCTTGCCGAACCCGTTCTGGGCGATGCGGCGCACATGGTTGAGCACCTGGTGGATGTTAAGCGCGCCACGCTCGATCGGCCGGCCATCCGCGAACGCTTCCATGCGGTCGACCAGGGCGACGATCCGGTCTGTCTCCTCGCAGATCAGTCCGGTCAGCTCGCGCTCGGCGTCCGGAACGGACTGCTCGAGGAGTTGTGCTGCTCCGCGGATGCCGGATAACGGGTTCTTCACCTCGTGCGCGAGCATCGCAGCAAGCGCGCTAACCGAGCGGGCGGCGCTGCGATGCGACATCTGGCGGTCGATGTTGCGCGCAATCGTCTGCTCGACCAGCGAGATCGCAACCAGGCCTTCGCCGTCGACGACCGGCGACAGGCGCAGCGCGCAGAAGCGATTGCCGATCCGCGGCGACGCGACGGTCACGCCGTTCTCGGCCACCGCACCACCCGTCGCCAGAACCTGCTCCAGCAGCGAGAACAGCGGCGTATCCTCGGGCACGAACTCGTTCAGCAGGTGGCTGATGAGCCGCGCCCGGCCGACCCCGAAGAACTGCTCGGCCGATAGATTGGCATAGTGAATGACGCCCTCGGCATCGACGACGACGATGGCTTCCGACAGCGAATCGAGGATCGCCGTCGGAAACTGGTCGCTGAGCGCATGGGCCCGTTTGAAAGGATGAAGCGCCATGCTAGGCCGCCTGCCGTTCCACGGCGGGCAGGAAGAAGGCTGCCAGCATGCTGCGAACCTTGGCAGCGTCAGCTTCACGATTTACTGCCGCGCGGAAGTCGGCCGAGGCCGGCAGGCCTTTGGAGTACCATCCCAAATGCTTGCGGGCCATGCGCACGCCGGTCTCCTCGCCGTAGTGCGACAGCATCGCCTCGAAGTGGCTGCGCACCGTGGCGTACTGCGTGGCCAGCGACGGATCAGGCAGTCGTTGGCCGGTCCTCAGATAGTACATCGCGTGATTGAGGAACCACGGCCGGCCATAGGCGCCGCGGCCGATCATGACGCCGTCAGCGCCCGACTGATCGAGCGCCGCGTCGATGTCGTCGAGCGTGTTGATGTCGCCGTTGACGATGATCGGCAGGCTGGTGGCAGCCTTGACCTCGGCAACGAACGCCCAGTCGGCATGGCCATCGTAGAACTGGCAGCGCGTGCGCCCATGCACGGTCAGCATCTTGATGCCGCAGGCCTCGGCGATGCGGGCAAGGTTGGGGGCGTTGCGGCTGTTTGAATCCCAGCCCGTGCGCATCTTGAGCGTCACCGGCAGCTTTACCGCCTTGACGGTGGCTTCGAGGATCTTTGCGGCATGCGCCTCGTCGCGCATCAGCGATGAGCCGGCGTGGCCGTTCACCACCTTCTTCACCGGGCAGCCAAAATTGATGTCGATGATGGCTGCTCCCCGGTCCTCGTTCAGCTTGGCGGCCTCGGCCATGACCTCCGGCTCGCAGCCGGCCAGCTGGACCGCCATCGGGAACTCCTCCGGCGAGCTCTTGGCCATCAGCAGGGTCTTTCGGTTCTCGCGAACCATCGCTGCCGAAGCGATCATCTCGGACACGACCAGGCCCGCTCCGCCCTGCTTCACCATCTGGCGAAAGGGCATGTCCGTCACGCCTGACATCGGTGCCAGGATCACAGGATCCTGTATGCGGACGGGACCGATCTCGATGGGTTGAAGGCGTGGCGAGAAGTTCATGTCCTTTGATCACTAAATAGGCATCTTGTGCAGTGCACAATAATTGTGCGAGCAATAGCGGGTCCGAGCGGCCGGTGCAAGTGCGCGAAGTGCGATATCCAGAAGCCAATGCTATGAACAGTTTGTGCCGACCTGTACTGCCTTGATCGTCGCCGCCGGCCGGGGAAGCCGTTTCGGCGGCGAATTGCCTAAGCAATATGCCCTTCTGGATGGGCAACCCGTGTTGCGCCGCACCCTGGCGGCCTTCCGCCAAGCAACCGGGATTGACCGCATTCGTGTGGTGATTGGTCCCAGCGATCGGGAGCTTTACGAGGCCGCAGTGGCGGGCTTGGACCTGCCGCCGCCCGTGGAAGGCGGCGCCAGCCGGCAACGGTCGGTGCTGAACGGCCTGGAGGTCCTGGCCGCCGATCCGCCCGACCTGGTGGCGATCCATGACGCCGCCCGCCCGTTCGTGCGGCCTGAAGACATCGTCGCCTGCCTGAAGGCACTCACGCCATCGGGCGTTGATGGGGCCGTCCTTGGCGTCCCCCTGGCCGACACGCTGAAGCGGGTTGAGCATGGTGCCATCAAGGAGACGGTGCCGCGTGCTCAGCTGTGGCGGGCGCAGACCCCCCAGGTCTTTCGTTATGCGCGCCTGCTCGAGGCCCACCGTGCAGCGGCCACTTTTGGCGCTCAGGATGCAACTGCGCTGACGGACGATGCCGCCGTTGCCGAAAGGGCTGGCCTTGCGGTGATCATGGTGGCCGGGCACGAAGACAACCGAAAGATCACCACGGCCGAGGACCTTCGACTCGCAATGCTCACGGAAACCCGCACAGCGTTCGGCTTCGACGTGCACGGCTTTGGTCCCGGCGATGCCGTGATGCTTGGCGGCATTGCCATTCCTCATACCCGAACGCTCGCGGGACACTCGGATGCCGACGTGGCACTTCATGCCCTGACGGACGCCGTGCTGGGCACGATCGGCGCCGGCGACATCGGCCAGCACTTCCCTCCTTCCGACCCGCAATGGCGTGGTGCTTCCTCCGACCGCTTCCTGCGCCATGCCGTGGAGCTGCTACAGGCGGCAGGCGGCCGCATCGTTCATCTCGATCTCACCTTGGTGTGCCAGGCGCCGCGCATCGGCCCGCATCGCGAAGCGATGATCGAAAGCATCGCTCGCGTCGCCGGTGTCGACCGTGGCAGAGTGAGCGTGAAGGCCACGACGACGGAAGGCCTGGGCTTCACCGGCCGCGGCGAAGGTATCGCCGCGCAGGCCGTCGCCACTGTCGAGGTGCCGAGACGCTAGGGGCGCAGATGTTCGACCACGAAATGAGAGATACCGCGGAGCGGGTGCTGCATGCCTGTCGCAAGCGCAAGCTTAGGCTCGTCACTGCCGAGTCGTGCACCGGAGGCCTGGTGGCAGCGACCTTGACGGCGATCGCTGGCTCTTCCGACGTGGTCGAGCGTGCCTTCGTGACCTACGCCAACGAGGCCAAGCGCGAGATGCTGGGCGTGCCATGGGATGCCCTGCTGGGTTATGGCGCGGTGAGCGAGCCCGTTGCGCGCGCGATGGCGGCCGGCGCTCTGGCCCGGTCAGCCGCCGATCTCGCCGTCTCGGTGACCGGCATCGCCGGTCCTGGTGGCGGCACGGCCGAGAAGCCCGTGGGCCTCGTCTATCTGGCGGCGACCCGGCGGGACCACGATATCATCGCCGAACGCCACGTCTTCCCTGGCGACCGCGACGCCATCCGTCGTGTCTCGGTGCTTACGGCGTTAACGATGCTGGCGTCGCTCGCCGAGGCGTAGGCTTGCCGTAGAGCTGGTCGGCCCGCGCCTCGAAGGCGGAGACCATGCGCTTGACGGCTTCGGCGAACAGCAGCCGCACCGTCTGTTGCAGCAGCATCGAGCGGAACTCGAACTCGAGCTCGAAATCGATGGACGTGCCCTGCGGATGTGGACGAAAGACCCATCGGCTCACCAGCTTGCGAAACGGCCCTTCGGTTCCGATCGTGTCGATGCGCGGACCGTCAGGATGATCCGGTTTCAGCTCGATCCGCGACACGAAGCGCTCGTGCCATGGCCCAAAACCGATCGCCAGCTCAGCGAGCTCGACCTCGCCGTCGCGCCGCCGGATGCGCGCCGCCTGGCACCAGGGCAGGAACTCGGGGTAACGCCGAACATCAGCGACGAGATCGAAGAGCTGCGACGGCGCATGCCCTACGACCCGATGTTCGACATGGCGCATCGCCATGCCGGCTTCACCCTTTCAGTTGCGCGGCGCGTGCCGCTTTGAGGCGGGCGAAGTCGTCGCCGGCATGGTAGCTCGAGCGCGTCAGCGGCGAGGCGGAGACCATGAGAAATCCCTTGGCGCGAGCGAGCATGGCGAGCTCGTCGAACTCGGCCGGCGTCCAGAAACGATCGATCGGCGCATGCTTGGGTGTCGGCTGCAGGTACTGCCCTACAGTCAAGAAGTCGACCTCGGCGGCGCGCAGATCGTCCATCACCTGAAGGATCTCCTCGCGCGTCTCGCCCAGACCCACCATGAGACCGGACTTGGTGAACATCGAGGGGTCGATTTCCTTGACCCGTGACAGCAATTTCAGCGACGTGAAATAGCGCGCGCCGGGCCTGATCGTCGGATAGAGCCGCGGCACGGTTTCCAGATTGTGATTGAACACGTCCGGACGCGCCGCGACGACGGTCGCGACGGCGCCGTCCTTGCGCAGGAAGTCCGGCGTCAGCACCTCGACCGTCGTGCTGGGCGACGCGCGATGCAGCGACTCGATCACGGCGGCGAAGTGTGCCGCTCCGCCGTCCGGAAGATCGTCGCGATCGACCGACGTCACGACCACGTGGCTCAGGCCGAGCTTGCCGACCGCCTCGGCAATATTGCCCGGCTCATGAGGGTTGAGCGCGCCAGGCTTGCCCGTGGCGACGTTGCAGAACGCACAGGCCCGCGTGCACACGTCACCCATGATCATGAAGGTGGCGTGCTTGTGCTTCCAGCACTCGCCGATGTTGGGACAGGCCGCCTCCTCGCACACCGTCGCGAGCCCGTACTGGCGCATCAATCGCCGGGTCTCTGCATATTCCGGTGAGTTGGGCGCACGCACCCTGATCCATTCCGGCTTGCGCCGAATGGGATTGTCCGGCCGATGCGCCTTCTCGGGGTGGCGCTCGGCGCGGCTGAGCGGAAGCTTGTCGAGCGTGCCGTCCATCGCGACTCAGATATGGAGCGTACGGCCGTACGCTGCCAGTACCGCCTCGTGCATCATTTCCGACAGCGTAGGATGCGGAAAAACCGTGGCCATCAGCTCGGCTTCGGTCGTCTCCAACGTCTTGGCGACGCTGTAGCCTTGGATCAGTTCCGTGACCTCCGCACCGATCATGTGAGCACCCAGAAGCTCGCCGGTCTTGGCATCGAACACCGTCTTGACGAAGCCCTCGGGCTCGCCCAGTGCAATCGCCTTGCCATTGCCGATGAAGGGGAACTTGCCGACCTTCACCTGCAGCCCCTTGGCTTTCGCCGCCGCTTCGGTCAATCCGATGCTCGCGACCTGAGGCTGGCAATAGGTGCAGCCCGGGATGTTGGCCGTGTTCATCGGATGCACGCCCTTCACGCCGGCGATCTTCTCCACCACGAGGACGCCTTCGTGCATCGCCTTGTGGGCGAGCCAGGGCGGACCTGCGACGTCGCCGATGGCATAGACGCCGGGCTCGCCGGTGAAGCCCCATTCGTCGATCACGATGTGGGTCTTGTCGATCTTCACCTTGGTGCCTTCGAGACCGATGCCTTCGACATTGCCGACAATGCCGACGGCGCTGATCACGCGATCGACGGTGGTCTCCTGGCTCTTGCCGCCGGCACTGATGGTGACCGTCACCTTGTCGTCGGCCTTCTTGAGGTTGCCGACCGTGGCGCTGGTCAGGATCTTCATGCCCTGCTTCTCGAACTGCCGCTTGGCGAAGGCCGAAACCTCCTCGTCCTCGACCGGCAGGATGCGATCCAGCACCTCGGCCACGGTCACCTCCGCCCCCATGGTGCGGTAGAAGCTCGCGAACTCGATGCCGATCGCGCCTGACCCGATCACCAGCAGCGACTTGGGGAACTCAGGTGGCACCATGGCTTCCTTATAGGTCCAGACGAGCTTGCCGTCGGACTCCAACCCGGGAAGCTGACGGGCGCGCGCGCCCGTCGCCAAGATCACGTTCTTCGCGGTCAAGGTCACGTTGCTCTTGTCGTTCATCGCCACCGCGAGCTTGCGCTGGCCACCGTCCGTCCCGGCGAGCTTGGCGGTGCCATCGAACACCGTGATCTTGTTCTTGCGCATCAGGCCCTTGACGCCGTTGCTCAGCTGGTTCGCGACCTTGCGCGAGCGCTCGACGACTTTCTTGGCGTCGTAGGCGACCTCTTTCACGGACAGGCCGAAGGCATCGGCACGCTTGATCAGCCCATAGATTTCCGAGGTGCGCAGCAGTGCCTTGGTGGGGATGCAACCCCAGTTGAGGCAGATGCCGCCCATGTGCTCGCGCTCGACGACCGCGGTCTTCAGGCCGAGCTGCGCGGCACGGATCGCAGCGACATAGCCGCCCGGTCCACCGCCCACCACGATGATGTCGAAACTCGTCTCAGCCATTACGGCACTCCTAGAGCAGCATAGAGGCCGGCTGCTCGACATAGGCGCGCAGCGTTTGCAGGTACTGTGCGCCCATCGCGCCGTCGACGACGCGGTGATCGACGGCAAGTGTGCAGCTCATCGTGTTGCGCACCACGACCTGCCCCTTGCGTACGACCGGCCGCTCCTCGCCTACCCCGACCGCCAGGATCATGGCCTGAGGCGGGTTGATGATGGCGGCGAAGCTGTTGATGCCGAACATGCCGAGATTGGAGATCGTGAAGCCGCCACCCTGGAACTCCTCGAGCTTGAGTTTGCCCGTCTTGGCCCGCGCCGCGAGGTCTTTCATCTCCGAAGCGATCTGCCCGAGGCCCTTCAAGTCGGCACTGCGCACGATCGGTGTGATCAGGCCACGGTCGGTGGCGACGGCGACCGAGATGTCGACCGCGCCATACTGGATCATCTCGTCCTCGGTCCACGAGGCGTTGCATTCGGGATGATCGCGCAAGGCCTTGGCGCAGGCCTTGATCATCATGTCGTTGACGGAGACCTTGGTGCCCTTCTTCTCGGCGACGGTATTGACCGCCTGTCGCGCCGCCAGCAGCGCATCGATCTCGAGCTCCACCGTCAGGTAGAAGTGCGGCACGGTCTGCTTGGACTCGAGCATGCGCCGCGCGATCACCTTGCGGATCGACGTGTGCGGCACACGCTTGTCGCCGGGCGCCGCAAAGACCGACTGCGGGGCGGCCGGCGCCGGCGCAGGTCTTGCGGCCGGCGCGGGTGCTGGAGCCGCCGCCGGCACTGCGTGCTCGACGTCCGCCTTGACGATCCGGCCATTCGGCCCTGTGCCCTTGATGCGAGAAAGGTCCAGCCCCCTTTCCGCCGCGATACGCTTGGCGAGCGGCGAAGCGAAGATGCGGCCACCGCTGGGCGCGGCCGCAGGCTTGGGCGGCGGCGCGCTGGCAGCCGGCATCGCGGGCGCAGGTGCCGCAGCCGGTGTTGCAGGAGCAGGTGCGGCAGTGGCCGGCGCGGACTTTGGCGCCGAGGTCGGCGCAGGCGCGGCGCCAGCCGGCAAAGCGCTCTCGCCCTCCTCGAGCAGGATGGCGATGACGGCGTTCACCTTCACGCCTTCGGCGCCTTCCGGCACGACGATCTGGCCGATCTTGCCCTCGTCGACGGCCTCGACCTCCATAGTTGCCTTGTCGGTCTCGATCTCGCAGATGACCTGACCCGACTTGACGTCGTCGCCCGTCTTGACGTGCCACTTGGCGAGCTTGCCCTCGGTCATGGTCGGCGACAGCGCCGGCATCAGGATGTTGATGGACATGGTCCGCCCCGGCTCAGCGATTGCAGACCGCGCGGGCGGCCTTGATGATGTTTTCCGGCTGCGGCAGAGCCATGCGCTCGAGATTGGCGGCGTAAGGCAGCGGCACGTCGAGGCCATGCACGCGCATGACCGGCGCATCGAGCCAGTCGAAGGCCTGCTCCATCATCTGGGCGGCAAGCTCCGATCCGATGCCGGCGAACGGCCAGCCCTCCTCCACCGACACCAGTCGGTTGGTCTTCTTGATCGAATTGACGATCGTCTCGGTGTCGAACGGGCGCAGGCTCCGGAGGTTGATGACCTCGGCATCGATGCCCTGCTTGGCCAGCTCCTCGGCCGCCTGCAGCGCCTTGCCGACCATGATCGAAAAGGCGGCGATGGTGACATCCTTGCCGGGCCGCTCGATCTTGGCCCTGCCGATCGGCAGCACGAAGTCCGGATCGTCCGGCACGTCGAACGACTGGCCGTAGAGGATCTCATTCTCGAGGAAGATCACCGGATTCGGATCGCGGATCGCCGCCTTGAGGAGTCCTTTTGCGTCGGCAGCGCTCCAGGGGGCCACGACCCGGAGGCCGGGAACGTGGGCATACCAGCTCGCATAGCATTGCGAGTGCTGGGCCGCGACGCGCGCCGCGGCGCCGTTGGGCCCGCGAAAGACGACAGGACAGGTCATCTGGCCGCCCGACATGTAGTGCGTTTTCGCCGCCGAATTGATGATCTGGTCCATCGCCTGCATGGCGAAGTTGAAGGTCATGAATTCGACGATCGGCTTCAGGCCGGCGAAGGCCGCTCCGACGCCGAGGCCCGCGAAACCGTGCTCGGTGATGGGTGTGTCGATCACCCGCCTGGCGCCGAACTCCTCGAGCAGCCCCTGGCTCACCTTGTAGGCCCCCTGGTACTGGGCGACTTCCTCGCCCATCAGGAACACCTGCTCGTCCTTGCGCATCTCCTCGGCCATGGCATCGCGCAGCGCCTCGCGCACGGTCATGTGCACGGTCTTGCCCTTCCACTCGGGCTCTGCGGCGGGAGCCGGTGAGGTTGGCGGGGCAGCAGGCTTGATCGGCGGTTCGGCTTTCACCTGGCCTTCGGTGCCGGCAGTATCGGCCTTGGCGGCCATCGGCGGCGATACTGCGGGTTTAGCCGGCGGCGGCGCGGCCTTGGCGGCGTCGGCGACGCTCTCGCCTTCTGCAGCGAGGACGCAGATGGGCGTGTTGACGGCCACACCTTCGGTCCCCTCCTCCACCAGGATTTGCGCCACTGTGCCTTCGTCGACGGCCTCGACCTCCATTGTTGCCTTGTCGGTCTCGATCTCGCAGATCACCTGACCCGACTTCACCGCATCTCCGACCTTGACGTGCCATTTGGCCAGCTTGCCCTCGGTCATGGTCGGCGACAAGGCGGGCATCAGAACCGGAATCGACATGAGGATCAGGCCTCGACCAGAATGTCGGTCCACACTTCCGCGGGATCGGGCTCGGGGCTGTGCTGGGCGTATTCCGCTGCATCATTGGTGATCTTGCGGATCTCCGCATCGATCGCTTTCAGCCCCACCTCGTCGGCCATCTTCTCCTCAATCAGCATCTTGCGCACATGGTCGATCGGATCCCGCTCGTTGCGGTACTTGTCGACCTCCTCCTTGGTCCGATACTTGGCCGGATCGCTCATCGAATGGCCGCGATAGCGGTAGGTCTGCATTTCGAGGATATAGGGCCCCTGACCGGAACGCGCGTAGTCGACCGCCTTCTCGCCGGCAGCCCGTACCGCCGCCACATCCATGCCGTCCACTCTTTCGCCCGGGATGCCGAACGCTTCGCCGTGGCGATAGAGCTCGGTAGTGGCCGACGCGCGCTCGACCGAGGTGCCCATACCGTAGCGATTGTTCTCGATGATGTAGATCACGGGAAGCTTCCAAAGGGCCGCCATGTTCATGGCTTCGTAGACCTGCCCCTGGTTGGCGCTGCCATCGCCGAAATAGGTCAATGAAACGTTGTTGTTGCCTCTGTACTTGTGGGCGAAGGCAAGGCCGGTGCCGATCGGCACCTGGGCGCCGACGATGCCGTGGCCGCCGAAGAAATTCTTCTCGCGGCTGAACATGTGCATGGAGCCGCCTTTGCCCTTGGAATAGCCGCCGCTGCGGCCGGTCAGCTCGGCCATGACACCCTTGGGATCCATGCCGGCGGCCAGCATATGACCATGATCGCGATACGACGTGATGATCGAGTCGCCGAGCTTGATGGTCGACTGCATGCCGACGACGACCGCTTCCTGGCCGATATAAAGATGGCAGAAGCCGCCGATCAGGCCCATGCCGTAGAGCTGGCCCGCACGCTCCTCGAAGCGGCGGATCAGCAGCATGTCGCGATAGAACGATTTGAGCTGGTCAGGACTCACGGGCGGTGACTTCGATGCAGCAGGAAGAGTTTCAACCTTCGGCTTGGTGGCCGGCTTCGCCATTGCTTCCCCCTCGATAGTCCCGCGTGGGCTTATACCATCGCCCAACGCGATGTGGTTGATCTAGCTGGAAAAAACCAGACCATAGCCAGTGCGTCGCAGCAATTGAGAGATTGTTTGCAAGCAACGCGTGGGCCAGACAGTTTGTTTCCGGCGGCCGCGAAGCGGATTTTGAACACAGCGTCAGCGTGTCGGCGTGAAGATGATGATGTCGTCCTTGCGCGAGAAGTTCAGCAGCACGCGGGCGCGTTCATCGAGCATGTCCGGATCGAGGCTCTGGTTGCGCAGCGCGGCGACGCGCCGCTCCCAGATCTTTCGCGTCGCCTCGGCTTCCGCGAGGTTCTGGTCGGCGATCATGACTTCGCGCTGCAGGTGCGCCATCGCCAGCAGGCCGCGATCACCATTCACCAGATGGTAACCGAAGTAGCCAAACATCATGGCGAAGACGATCGGTACGAGGATCTGACGGGGGCGCAACATATACGAGCTTTCTTCCCGCATATGGCAACATATGGTGTGCGGAAGTCAAGTTATGACTATCGGAGCGCGGTACCTTCTGTCAGGGCGATACGAACGCGCCGGTTATGTCGGCCCTTGTTGTCGATCTTCAGGATCCGGACCGGCGGCGATCCACCGGTGGACGTGAGATGCGTGCCGCCGCAAGCTTGCCGATCCAGGCCGACGATCTCGACGATGCGGATCTTGCCGTCGGGTGTCGGCGGCGGCGCTACCGAGCGGCTGCGGATGAGGCCACGCTCTGCCTGTGCCACGGCCATCGGCACGTAGCTGAAATTGACGGCAATATCCTGGGCGATCACGTCGTTGATCGGCGCCTCGAGGCCGCGCAGGCGATCATTGTCGGCACCAGGCACGTCGAAATCCATGCGCGCCGTGCCGTCTTCGTACATCTGTACGCCGGTGACCAAGGCGCCGTCGAAGCTCTGGAAGACGAAGGCGTTGAGAATGTGCGTGGCCGTGTGGAGCTGGCGCATGGCCCGGCGGAAGTCCGGATCGACGACGGCTTCGACGCTTCCGCAAAGCTCGACCTCGCCGTCGAGCAGGTGCCAAAGCTTTCCTGCCGTGTGCTCGAAGCCGGTCACCCGGGCTTCGCCCCCTTGCCAGCGAAGCACACCGCGATCGGCAAGCTGGCCGCCTCCACCAGGATAGAACGGCGTCTCGGCCAGAACCACCTTGCCTGGCCAAGCTGAAGTGACCGTCGTCTCGACGGCCAGCGTCTCGGGATGTTCATGGCAGAACAGATGCATGGCCGAGACGTAAGGCCTGCCGATTTGCCGGTATTGGTGAAAATTGTCCCTGTCGGGAGGCCCGTCAGGGCGTGGCGGCGCGGGCAAACTGCATTGGCGTAATGCCGTAGCATCGCTTGAAATGCTTGGTGAGCGCACTTTGGTCATAGAAGCCGACTTCGGTCGCTACCTCTGCGATCGGCAACGAATGTCTGAGATGGCGGCACGCCATGTTGAGGCGGACCTGCGTGAGGTAGGCATGCGGGGTCAGCCCGATGCTGCGCTTGAACAAGCCGATCAGCTGGAAGGTCGTAAGCCCGACCCCCTGTGCCAGCTCTTCCAATCTCAGCTCCTGCGCATATTCGGCCCGCATGCGCTCCTTTACGCGCTCCAGCACCACCCGATCTCGTAGCGCGGGTTCGATCCTGCCGCCACCGCTGCCGTGCCGCTGGAACAGACGGCCGAACGTGCCGACCAGCAGCTCGCGCTCCCGGAAGACATCGCGCCCTTGCTCGATGGCACGATGCATATCGAGGAAGCCTTCGATCAGATCCGTGTCACCGAACACATTGCGGATGAAGTACGGTACCTGTTCGATCCCCAGCTCCGCGGCAAGCCGGTCGAGCGCCAGTTGCGTGAGGTAGAGCGACCGGTAGCGCCAACGCTCGCTCCAGCCCATCCAACCGGCGTGAGGCTCCGCTGGATTGAACACGAACAGTGTCGCCGCGTCGGCTTCCTCGACGTGGCCGCGGCTCTTGATCACCGAGCCACCCTGCTCCGTCACAGCGACAACCAAGGCCTCGTGAGTGTGCGGCGGATACTCGTGGGTCGTGAAATCGGCGCGCATCAGGCTGAGGCCGGCCAAATGCCGGTCCCACCAGTATTGCGTGGAGTTCCTGGGATCGGGGCGCGCCATGATCAACCCTATCCGGGCAAACAATTTTAGCCAATACCACGGCCTACGCTCCCTCTAGCTTCGCCGCATGCTGAACGAAGCTCAACGTCAGATCCGCGACATGGCGCGGCAGTTCGCGCAACGGGAGCTGGCACCCACCGCCGCTGCCAGGGACCAGTCGCGATGCTTTCCCCGCGAGGCCTTCGCCAAGATGGGGGAGCTCGGGCTGCTCGGCATGACCGTGCCCGCGGAATTCGGCGGCGCCGGCCTCGACTATGTCTCCTATGTGCTGGCGATCATGGAGATCGCCGCGGCCGACGGCGCCACATCAACATCTTTGCAGGTGCACAGTTCGCTGGTCTGCCTGTCGATCCTGCGACATGGCACTGCCGAGCAGAAGGAGCGTTACCTCGGACCGCTGGCGCGGGGCGAGCTGCTTGGCGCCTTCTGCCTCACCGAGCCAGGGGCAGGATCGGACGCCGCAGCGATCACCACCCGCGCAGCCAGGGTCGGCAACAAAGTCGTCCTGAACGGGACGAAGCAGTTCATCACCTCGGGCAAGAGCGCCGACCTGGCGATCGTCTTTGCCGTCAGCGACCCCGACGCGGGCAAGCGCGGCCTGTCGGCATTCATCGTGCCCACGGCTTCGCCTGGCTACACGGTGGCCCGCATCGAGCACACGATGGGCCAGCGCTCGTCCGACCATTGCCAAGTGGTCTTCGAGAATTGCGAGGTGTTGCCGGAGCAGATGCTGGGCCACGAAGGCGAAGGGCTGAAAATCGCGCTGGGCAATCTCGAGGGCGGCCGCATCGGCGTGGCCGCTCAGTCGGTCGGCATGGCGCGGGCGGCCTACGACGCCGCGTTGGCCTACGCCAAGGAGCGTCGGACCTTCGGCAAGCCCATCATCGAGCACCAGGCCGTCGGTTTTCGGCTGGCCGACATGGCGACCGCACTACAGGCCGCCGAGCTCATGGTGCTGCATGCTGCCCGTCTGCGCGACGCCGGGCAGCCTTGCTTGAAGGAGGCCTCGATGGCCAAGCTGTTTGCGTCGGAGACGGCCGAGCGGATCTGCTCCGATGCCATCCAGACGCATGGCGGTTACGGCTATCTCAGCGACTTTCCCGTGGAGCGGATCTATCGCGACGTGCGCGTTTGCAAGATCTACGAGGGTACGTCGGATATCCAGCGGCTGGTCATCGGGCGAGAGCTTGCCCGCGAGCCGCACTATCAAGGAGTGACCTGACATGATCGCACGACTCTGGCGCGGCCAGGCTGCCGGCGCCCTCAATGCGGATGCCTATGCCCGACATGCAACCGGCACTGTCTTCCCGTCCCTGAAGAACCTCGCGGGCCACCGCGGTGCCTGGCTGCTACGTCGTGACGTCGAGGGCAACACCGAATTCCTGGCCATGACGCTCTGGGAGTCGCGGCAATCGATCGAAGCCTTCGCCGGCAAGGACATCGACAAGGCGATCGTCGAGCCGGAGGGTCGCGCTGCCCTGGCCCAGTTCGACGACTTCGCCCGCCACTACGAGGTGGTGGTCAGCGAGCCATGAATTTCGAGATTGGCGGCAAACGCGCGCTGGTTTGCGGCGCGTCGCGCGGCTTGGGCTTTGCTTGCGCATCAGCCTTGGCCAAGGAAGGCGTGGCGGTGACCTTGGTTGCCCGACATCACGACGCGCTCACGAAGGCGGCAGGCAGGATCGAAAGCAGCGACGGCGTTGCTCCCCATTACGTGGCGGCGGATATCTCGACCGAGGCCGGCCGCAATGCCGCGTTGGCTGGCTGCCCTGCGCCCGACATTGTCGTAACCAACGCAGGCGGCCCGCCCAGTGGCGATTTCAGAGCCTTGTCCGAGGCCGACTGGACGGCTGCCCTGGAAGCCAACTTCCTGTCGGCTGTCGAGCTGATTCGCCGCACGGTCGACGGCATGATCGAGCGAGGCTTCGGCCGCATCGTCAACATCACGTCGCTGACCGTGCGCTCGCCGGTGCCGCAGCTCGACCTGTCCAACGCCACGCGTCTGGCTTTGACGGGCTATGTCGCCGGCGTTGCCCGGCAAGTGGCACCGCACAACGTCACCATCAACAACCTGCTGCCTGGGACCATCGCGACCGAGCGCATCCGCGAGCTGGGCGCGACCGCCGACAAGCTGATCGCCAAGGTGCCCATGGGACGCGCCGGGCAGCCGGAGGAATTCGGCGCTGCGTGCGCGTTCCTGTGCAGCGCCCAGGCCGCCTACATCACCGCCCAGAACATTCTGGTCGACGGCGGCCTTTGCTCGTTCACAGTGTAGGCTCGTTCACGGTCTAGGCGAACGCAGGATCGACGTGCCGGCGTAGCGCGCCTGTGTGCCGAGCTGCTCCTCGATGCGCAGCAGCTGATTGTACTTGGCCAGCCGGTCGGAACGCGACAGGGAGCCCGTCTTGATCTGGCCGCAGTTGGTGGCGACGGCGAGGTCGGCGATGGTGGCGTCCTCCGTCTCTCCTGAGCGATGGGACATGACGGCGCCGTAGCTGGCGTGGCGCGCCATCGACACGGCCTCCATGGTCTCGCTGAGCGTGCCGATCTGGTTCACCTTCACCAGGATGGCGTTGGCGAGGCCGTTCTTGATGCCGTCGGCAAGCCGCTTGGGATTGGTGACGAACAGGTCGTCGCCCACGAGCTGGACCTGCTGGCCCAGCTTGTCGGTGATGGCTTTCCAGCCAGCCATGTCGTCCTCGGCCATGCCGTCCTCGATCGAGACGATCGGATAGCGCTTGGCCAGATCGGCGTAGTACTCGACCATGCCCTTGGCATCGAGGCTCTTGCCCTCGCCTTGCATCTCGTACTTGCCGTTCTTGAAGAACTCGGTCGACGCCGGATCGAGGGCGAGCACCACGTCCTCACCGGGCTTGTAGCCCGCCCGCTCGATCGCCTTCATGATGAAGGTGAGCGCCTCGTCGGCCGAAGCGAGATTGGGGGCGAAACCACCTTCGTCGCCGACGTTGGTGTTGTGGCCCGCCTCGTGCAGTTGGCCGCGCAGCGCGTGGAATATCTCGGAGCCCATGCGCAGGGCATCGGCGAAGCGGTCGGCCTTCACCGGCATGACCATGAATTCCTGGATGTCGATCGGATTGTCGGCATGCACGCCGCCATTGATGATGTTCATCAGCGGCACCGGCAGCAGCGAGGCCTGGCTGCCGCCGACATACCGATAGAGCGGCAAGCGGCATTCCGCGGCGGCTGCCTTGGCCACCGCCAACGACGCACCGAGAATGGCGTTGGCGCCGAGGCGACCCTTGTTGGGCGTACCGTCGAGCTCGATCAGGGCGCGGTCGATCTTGATCTGCTCCAGGGCGTCGAGGCCTGCCAGCAGATCCATGATCTCGCTGTTGACGGCCTGGACCGCCTTGAGGACGCCCTTGCCGCCATAGCGCCTCTTGTCGCCGTCGCGCAGCTCGACTGCCTCGTGAGCGCCTGTTGATGCGCCAGAGGGCACCGCGGCGCGGCCCATCGCCCCGCTGTCGAGCTCGACTTCGACCTCGACCGTGGGATTGCCACGGCTGTCGAGGATTTCACGGGCTCGGACGTCGGCGATGGCACTCATGGGCTGGAACTCCTTTCGGCTCGGCGCGGCCTGTCTAGCGGCCCGACCGGTGGGGAGCAAGTGACTGTACCGTCGCGTTTTTCTATAGTCTGCCGATGCGTGGCGTACACGATATGGGCGGCCTGAAGGCCGGGCCCGTCGAACGGGTCGAGCACGACTATCAGCTCTGGGAGAAGCGCGTCGATGCGCTGATGGTGTTGCTGTCGCGCAAACGGCGCTTCACCGTCGACGAGCTGCGCAAAGGCATCGAGGCCTTGCCGGGCGACGCCTACGATCGCCTGACCTACTACGAGCGCTGGATCAGCTCGATCGCATCGGCCCTGGTTCATCGCGGCACGATCAGCATCGAGGAGCTGCGAGCCAAGCTCGCAGACATCGAGAAGCGTCCGGATGGGCCCAAGTCAAAGGGACCAGAGGCAGCCAAGCCATGACGCCGCGCTTTGCCGTTGGCAGCCCGGTCACCGTCCGACGGGGCAATCCGCCGGGCCACATCCGCACCCCCTACTACATCCGCGGAAAGTCAGGCGTCGTCGAACGGGTGTGTGGCGAGTTCCGCAATCCCGAGGAGCTCGCCTACGGCCGCAGCGGTGAACCCAAGCAGGTTCTCTATCGCGTGCGTTTTCCGCAGAAGCATGTCTGGCCGGACTACAAGGGGCCGGAGACGGACACGATCGACGTGGAGCTCTACGAACATTGGCTCGAAGCATGATGGACAACATCACCCATACGCACGACGGTCCCGATCCGCACGCACCGCGGCCGGACCATGACGATACGATCACCCACCACCGCATGCTCGAGATCGCCGTGCGTGAGCTCCTGATCGAGAAAGGCATCCTGACGGCGGACGAGATCCGCGAGGCGGTCGAGCGCATGGACGCGCGCGGCCCCCACCTCGGCGCCAAGGCCGTGGCGCGCGCCTGGATCGACCCGGCCTTCAAGGCGCGCCTGTTGAAAGACGGAACGGCCGCCTGCGAGGAGATCGGCATCCAGATGGATCAGGCGACGCGGCTAATCGTGGTCGAGAATACGCCGAGCGAGCACAATCTTGTCGTCTGCACCCTCTGCTCCTGCTATCCGCGCATGGTGCTCGGCGTCCCGCCGGACTGGTACAAGAGCCGCGCCTACAGAAGCCGGGCCGTGAGCGAGCCTCGCGTCGTGCTCGCCGAGTTCGGCACGCACCTGCCTGACCACGTAGCCGTCCGCGTCCACGATTCGACGGCCGATATGCGTTACCTGGTTTTGCCGATGCGCCCCGCCGGAACAGAAGATCTGGACGAAGAGCACCTCGGCGCGCTGGTGACGCGCGACGCCATGATCGGCGTCACGACGCTATAGTCAGCGCCAGGCGCTCTTGAGCGCCTGATCCGTCTTCCACTTCTCTACGGCTGCGACGTCATCGCACGAGAACACCTGCGCGTTCTTGCGCGGATTTCCTTCGATCCAGGCGAACACCAGGCATTGCGACTGACTGGCTCCGCCCTGCTTGGTCTCGAACAGCATTTCAGTGGTCACCGCAGCGCCGGCTTTGGCGTCGCCGTAGTCGTCAATGACCGGCGCGACCTCGCCGACCGTACGGCCGGCCGCTTTGGTATCCGCATACCATTTGGCAAAGCTCGAGAACTGGTCGCCGACAACACCCTTGCCGTCTGCCGCGACATACGCCTTGAGATCGCGGATCAGGGACTGCGCCGCGGCATCGGCCTTTGGCTCGGCCGCTTTGCGGCGCTCGGCCAAGCGCGCCTGCAGCGCCTTGAGCGCATCGGCATTGGAGGCTGGCGCCGCCGGTGTTGGCGTCGCCGGCGGCGCCGCTGCAGCCGTCTGCGGCGGTGGTTCGATGCGCCGGATCGGCACCTTGGCGGCCTCGGCATTCAGCTGCTGCGCTTCCTGGGGCGTCAGCTTGCCCACCGGATTGCTGCCACGCCCGCGCTGCCAGTCGGCGATCGCTTTCGTGGTGGCTTCCGACTGAAGATTGCCATCGACGGGGCCGTTGTACTTGTCGAGCGTACGCAGGGATTCCTGGATGCGCCTGCGATCGGGCTCAGGACTCTGCAGGACTGTCGTGTAGTCCGGGCCCGGCGCCGGTGCGGGCCGCGCCGCTGCGACGGGCGGAGCCGGCGCAGGCGTAGCAGCTTGTCCCCCGCCCTGACCGCAGACCGCCGGGTTCTGGAAGCAACGTTCGACTTCCCCCGCGCTCTGCGCCAACGCGACGGCCGGGCCAAGGGCGATCAGGGAGAGCAGCGCCACTGCGTATCGCATCAGATCGCGCCGTAGGTGTTGGCCGCCAGCTGCGCGGGAAGCCCGATCACCATCACAACAGGCAGCCCACGACCCGTCTGGCCGCGCGCGATGATGTGGTCGTTCGGCGCTCCGATCTTGCTCTGGTAGCTGCCGTTTCCCCTGAACTTGCCGGCAAAGCACGAGATGGAGAAACGACCGGTGGCGGGACCGTCATTGGTGAACGTGCCCTCGCAAACCTGCTCGCCGCGCGGATTGTCGATCGTGAAGGTGGCCGAGCGATCACGCCCAATCAAAGCACCATACTTGGCAAGGCCATTCAGGCGGGCAAGGTCGCCGCGGTCGTCGCGATAGAAGATCGAAACCGGCCCATAGGAATCGTCCGGCAGCATATTGCGCGGCACCACATAGCGCTCGTTGCTGATCACGACCTGACAGCGGCAATCGGCACTGTAGTTCTCGCCCAACGGGCCAAGCTCGCTGAGCTTTCGATTGCAGCTCGAGACCGCCATTTGCTGCACTTCGCTCTCGCTCATCTGTCCCCGGGAATAGGAATCGGCATAGACGAACGCGCATTGGCGCGGCAGCGGGATCGCGATCACCTTGTGGCTCGCCGCATTGGTCTCGGCGTTGACCCAGTAGCGTTCGGCCATCTCGGGAAAGCGCAGGAACAGGGGATCCCGCCGCTCCGCCTTGCCTTGATAGTTCTGGGCCAGAACGGCCGGCGCGAGTGTCGAAACAGCAAGAAGAACGAGAGTGGAAAGACGAATCATGGCACCCGATTCCAGCCGAGAAACATGACCGAAATGCGACCCCTTAGACCAGCCGGCTCTGGTTCTTGGCCGCTTCGATGAACGAGCTGAACAATGGATGGGGTGCAAACGGCCGCGACTTCAGCTCGGGGTGGTACTGCACGCCGATGAACCAGGGATGATCCGGGATCTCGACAATCTCGGGCAGGATCCCGTCAGGCGACATGCCGGAGAAACGCAGCCCCACCTGCTCCAGCCGATCCTTGTAGTTGACATTGACCTCGTAGCGATGGCGATGGCGCTCGCTGATCACGTCCTGATCGTAAATCTCGTGCACTTTCGTGCCACGCCGCAGATGCGCCGGATAGGCGCCCAGCCGCATCGTTCCCCCGAGGTCACCGTTGGCCGCGCGCCTCTCGAGTTGATTGCCCTTGACCCATTCCGTCATCAGGCCGACCACCGCATGCTCGGTCGGGCCGAACTCGCTTGACGAGGCGTCCTCGATGCCGAGCAGGTTGCGGGCCGCCTCGATCACGGCCATTTGCATACCGAAGCAGATACCGAAGAACGGCACCTTGCGTTCCCGCGCGAACTTGACCGCGTGGATCTTGCCCTCGGTGCCGCGTTCGCCGAAGCCGCCAGGCACCAGGATGCCGTTGACGTTCTCCAGGTGGCTGACGGCGTCGTCACGCTCGAAGATCTCCGAATCCATCCACTCCAGCCCGACCTTCACGTTGCTGCCGAAGCCGCCATGGGTCAGCGCCTCGGAGAGCGACTTGTAGGCATCGAGCAGGACAGTGTACTTGCCGACCACCGCGATGGTCACCTTGCCCTCGGGCTCGCGCACTGACCTGACCACTCCGCGCCAACGCTCAAGGTCGGGCTCGTTGTCGGCGTCGAGACCGAAATAACGGCAGACTTCGCGGTCGAAGCCCTGCTCGTGGTAGGCGATCGGCACCTGGTAAATGGTGTCGACGTCGCGCGCCTCGATCACGCGCTCCGGCTTCACGTTGCAGAACAGCGCGATCTTGCGCCGCTCGTTGGCCGGGATCTCCTTGTCACCGCTGCGGCACACCAGCAGGTCGGGCTGAATGCCGACACTCAGCAGCTCCTTGACCGAGTGCTGCGTCGGCTTGGTCTTGAGCTCGCCGGCCGTCGGCACCCAAGGCAGCAGCGTGAGATGCACGAACATGGTGCGCTCGCGGCCCAGCTCGTTGCCGAGCTGGCGGATCGCCTCCAGGAAGGGCAAGCCCTCGATGTCGCCGACCGTGCCGCCGATCTCGACCAGCACGAAATCCTCCCGCGCCGTGTCGGCAACGATGAATTCCTTGATGGCGTCGGTGATGTGCGGGATCACCTGCACTGTCGCGCCAAGATATTCGCCCCGGCGCTCCTTGGCGATCACGGTCGAATAGATCCGGCCGGTGGTGATGTTGTCGCTCTGCCTCGCATCGACCCCGGTGAAGCGTTCGTAGTGGCCGAGGTCGAGGTCGGTCTCCGCACCGTCGTCAGTCACGAAGACTTCGCCATGCTGGTAGGGGCTCATCGTCCCCGGATCGACGTTAAGGTAGGGGTCGAGCTTGCGCAGCCGCACGCGAAAACCGCGCGCCTGCAGAAGCGCCCCCAGCGCCGCCGACGAAAGACCCTTCCCAAGCGAGGAAACCACGCCGCCCGTTATAAAAATAAAGCGCGTCATGGGCCTACAGCATACTAAACCTTGTTGAATGCAGCCATGGGGATTTTGCTCCACCGGAGAAGCTTCGGCGGAGGGAACGACCGACCACAGTGGATGTTCCTAGCGGGTGGGTGCTGACGGCTGAGCAGGCGGCGCTGGCGTTGCCGGAGCAGCAGGCATTGCAGGCGCGTTGTCCATGATCGAACGGCTGGCGCGAGACGTATCCGACATGCTCCAGGCCATCACCAGGCTCAGGACGAAGAAGATGCCGGCAAAGATCGCGGTCATGCGCGACAGCACGTTGGCTTGGCCGCGCACAGAGAACAGCGCGTCGGTACGGCCCATGCCCAGGCCGCCGCCTTCGCTGCGCTGAAGCAGGATGACGACGATCATGGCGGCCGTGACACCGACATGGATGATCAGCAGCACCAGCCGCCAATCGTGCAAGAAACCTCTAACCGCGTCCATTTCGTCCTAAGCGATCAAGCGCGCGCTTCTAGCCGCTTTAGGCCGCCTTGGCGATAGCCAAAAATTCACCGGCTTTGAGGCTGGCGCCGCCGACCAGCGCACCGTCGACGTCTGCGGCGGCCAGCAACTCGGCAGCATTGCTCTCCTTCACGGAGCCGCCATAAAGCAGGCGAACCGCAGCCGCTCCACCCATCAGCCCGCCCAGAACCTTGCGAATATGCGCATGGGCTGCGGCGACTTCCGCCGTGGTCGGCGTCTTGCCGGTGCCGATCGCCCAGACCGGCTC